>Ga0209535_1000815_pt1 | contig 21698 bp, 8 predicted proteins | sample LinPmetageLP28_FD_184041 | JGI IMG/M metagenome (GOLD analysis project Ga0209535, IMG submission 184041) | Marine viral communities from the Pacific Ocean - LP-28 (SPAdes) (version 2) | ecosystem: Environmental > Aquatic > Marine > Oceanic | place: Pacific Ocean | collected 2009-08-22
TGTGATCATCGCCTACCAGCCAAGGACAAAGTATAACATCATCTTGTTGAAACCAGTCATTGCATATTTTTAAATTAGGAATGTGCTTTGCCCATTCAAAACTGTATATGTCACGTTTGTCTCTATAATACAAGTCGTGATTACCGGTTATAAAGTAGGTTATGTCAAAACTACGTGAAAGATTTTCTAAAGCTCTTAGACTGTGGCTCATAGTTTGCAAACTTAAACTTGCTCTATGATGATGCCAGTCGCCCATGAATATAGCAGTTTCACAGTTGTGTATTTTGCCTTGTTGTACTGCCCATTCTACAAAGTTTTCACAGTCTTGATTGTGCATGATGCTATTGCTCTTCATGCCAAAATGAATGTCTGTGAACACTAGTGCTTTCTTAAACAGTCCGCTCATGCAAATACCTCAATTAGTTTGTCTGTTGACGTTGGAAAGTCATTTAATCCATTGCATTTTAACATAATACCTTGTTGTTGTAAAGCTCTTTGAACAAATGCTTCAGTATAAAGTGTAATATCACTTGCATTCCATTTAAAGTTTGTACCATCAGTAATACTATTTAGAATCTGCAATGCAAATATATCTTGATACTTGTATTTTTGTTGTTTAACATTTGTTCTATGGAAATCTAATAGGTCTCGAGGATCGCGTATCCATTTTACATCTAAAAACTGTCTTATCTGCTCGATTGTTGGTAAGAAGTTATAAAACAAATTGCTGATAAAAACAAATTTACAATTTAATATCTTTAGGTGATTTGGGGCAAACCATGCACATTGGCTTTCCCAACTGTCGAATATGTTCATACTATGGTGTTCTCTTAATATCCAACGAGGAATGGTGGTTAGATCTCCAGTTGTATCTACACCCCATCCTCTTTTTAAATCTTCTCTGTCCACATACTCAAGTGCGCCAGTTAAGGAAAGCGGCATTTTATACAGATAATTGTGTACGCCAAGCAAGTAAGTAGAATGATCAAAATATGGAATTAACACACAGTCTACCAAAGTTGATATCTGCTCTATACCTTCAAGAAAACTTGGATCGTTGGTAGGTGATCCTGGATGTGCGATCGTAACTTGATACGGACTGTCAGCGACTCCTTGTGCAAGTATACACATATAAGGATCAAACAATTCTGCATTTTTTGCATAATCACTTATGTAATCTTTACCATGACTAGTTGATCCGACCCATGGAGCAATAAGAGGTTCATCAATTAATAGACTATACAGAATCCACTTCATGTAATGTCCGTATGCTCCGCCAGGAAAAGCAATATTAATTCTTGGCAAACCCATATGTGTTTCCTTATTTTGCTTTAGCGACGTCTGGTTGTAGTTTCTTTGCATCTGGTGAATTGTTAAACTGTCTTGTCCAACTTGGATTTAATCCGTTTTGTTCAAGTATATCATCACGTATGTTCTGATTCTTCTTTTCGATGTTTAACACTCTTGTAAAACTATTGGTAATAGTAGCAGTGTAATATGCAAATGGATTTTGACTTTTGCTTTCGTCAAACTGTAGTCCAATTTGACTCAGTTGTAGCAATGCTTGTCCACGCATCTCTTCGTTGTATGTGTAACCACGCCAGTTGCTACGTGTAGCATAACGCTCACACAACTTGATAAACATGTGTGCTAGTTTGTCTGTCATTTTGCCATGGTCTTTTGAAAAGTGTCCGTTTTCCATTCCGCCAACCCAATGACTTTTACCTACAATGTATGGAACTTTGTCTTCATCAATCATGTAGTGCCAGAAAGGAGGAAAGTTTAGTTTGACATAATTCAAGTCCTGTTCAACTTCTTCCATAAGTTCCTGCAATCCATCATCTTCGACGTTTACATCATCCATTTCTAGCAGTTCTTCGAGTTTAGACTTTTTCTTTTCCTGTGCTTTGGTTAGTTTCTTAGGTACCATTGGAATATGTTCCCAACAAATTACACGGAATACCAGTTCTTGATTGTTTAACTTTGTAGGATCTACAATCTCACCTGTTTCTCTCTTAATTCTATCTGCTTTGTTGCGTCTTGCTTCTGCAACAGTACGTTGGTTGATCTTATCAACACTAGGCACAATAATATCATACTGTGCATACTCTCGTTCCATATAGGAACAGTAGGTATTTTTACTTTTCCAAACTTCTTTTAGTATATCTCTATTATTTAGATAATTTACTTTTTTAGGTGGTTTCACCGGTGGCATATAATTCTCCTTTGCCTTAAAACAATATATATTATACAACATTACTTATCAGAAGTCAATCATTAACTACGTAGTTTTTGGTAAGCATAAATAAGACTAGAGGAGTTAACATGGCAGGATTTGATCCAGTAAAAGCCGCTAGAATGAATGCACTAGCACAAGTGTACCCAAACGCAACTCTCAGTACTTTAGCGACACTTGCTCGGGTATCTGTAAGTGATTTAGGAAATTACACAAATGACAGTGTAGGAACACGGGCAAGTAATGTAAACTTTGGCAGAGTAACCAGCGAAACTTCGCAGAATGTACAGTCTTCTAATACGGCACCAAGAATCAATCCAGTTACTGGTAGAGCATTCGTAGCACCAGTACCTACTCCTGTAGATGAAACTGCTGCCTTTGAACAAGAGTTTGACGGAGCAGGACAAACACCAGCACTGCCAACTCCGAGACCAGCAGTCCCTCAAGGCAATGTAGACTTTCCTGACGCATATGGTGAAAGTTTTAGAGAAGTAACGCCAATCCCAAACGATACAAGGTTTCCTGCTACCAGGACTGAAACAGTAACACAAAACACTGTTGACCCTGGACTAGCAAACGCATTAAGGGCAAGAGAACAAGCGGCGATAGAAGCCAGTAACGCTTTTAACGAACCAGCAGCTCCGAGTCCATTTCCTGCACCGCCACCTCCTCGTCCAGTAGAAAGTTTTAATGCACCTGTAGATGACTTCAGTGGTTTTCCTGTAACACAAGTTGATGACTTTAGCGGGCCAACTAGAAACATATCTCAAGTTGACGATTTCAGTGGCTTTCCGGTTACGCAAGTAGATGACTTTGGCGACCCGCCAAGAAATATATCTCAAGTAGATGACTTTAGTGGTTTTCCTGTAACGCAAGTAGATGACTTTGGAGCCGCTCCGCGTAACATTACACCAGTTGATGACTTTGAAGGATATGGTGGTGCTGCTTTAGATTTTACAGACGAACCCGGAGCAGACTTTGATGCATTTGGTAATCCAGTAGAACCAATAGTTAGAAATGATGGAACCAGTTTAGTTGGAGATGATCCGATTGCTGACATCGGAGACGGTGCAGAAGGCGATGGTATCGATGGCGTTGAACAAGCTGCAATATCGGAACAACAACAAGCCGCTATTAATGCAATGGCTCTTAAGCAAAGAGCACAACAACAACAAACAGTTAATGAGATGCGTCAAGCATCAGGTGTTAAAGATGCTGATGGCGATTGGCGTGTTAAATTACGCCTGGCACCACAAGCCCAATATTTGTACAAAGATCCTAATCCTGGTATACTTGCACCATTGGCAGTGACAGATGGAATTATATTTCCTTACACTCCTACTATTGATATTCAGTACAGAGCAGAATACAATGCGTATTCGCCTACACATAGTAACTATAAACATTATTTTTATAAAAATTCAAGTGTAGAAACTGTGCAATTACAAGCAGAGTTCACTGCACAAGATACAGTTGAAGCTGAATACCTATTAGCATGTATACATTTTCTAAAAAGTGCAAGTAAAATGTTCTATGGACAGGATGCACAACGGGGATCACCTCCACCACTATTATATCTAAGTGGATTGGGTGAATACCAGTTTAATGAAGCTCCGTGTGCAGTTACAGAATTTAACTACAACCTACCTGCTGATGTTAATTACATACGAGCAAGGAGTAGGCATATAACCAGAGATGATAGATTGCAATTTGAAAAGCCTTTAGCAAGTTCAACAACAAATGGAAACTTTAGTGCGTTGAACCGACTTAGAACGGCAGTTACAAATGCACTAAACGGGTCACCAGAAGCGTTACAAGTTGGTGCACAACCGTTCCAACCAGCTCCTGGGAAATTAGGTTCCAAAGGGGCAACCTATGTGCCGACTAAAATGTCAATGACAATTAACCTATTACCAATTATAAGCAGACAGGCTGCAAGTCAAACATTTAGTCTGAAAGAATATGCAAATGGTAACTTAATTAAGAAAGGAATGTGGTAATGGATAATCCTTATCTAAGTACAAGTTCCTATTTTGATACTCCTATTGTACAAAATCAGTATCTTGGTGTAATGGTAGATAGACCAATTCCAAAACTAATAGATGATCTAAGTATGACAATAAATGAAACATATAACTTGCGTCCAGATCTTCTAGCCTTTGACTTATACGGCAGTGCTGCTCTTTGGTGGGTGTTTGCACAACGTAATCCAAACCAATTACAAGATCCTCTATTTGATTTTGTTTCAGGTACAACAATATATCTTCCGCAAGAGTCTACACTTAAAACAGTATTAGGAATCTAGTATGACAACTCCGGCAGAATTAAATGCAGCCAGACTCACGCAACAACTAGAGATAAACAGACAAAAAATTGCAGTAAAAGCTCTACAGGCAAAAGCTCGCAACGGAGCACAATGGGAAAATGTCCGCGATGACTGGAACACCAGTGATAATATTATTAAAACCACCAGAAGTACATTACAAAATCTTAATGGACAAAACGAAGGACTAAAAAATCAAACTGGCTATGTTAGTACTAAGGTAAAACTGACAACAAATATAGTAGAAACAAACGTACTTACAAACGACTTAGTTGAAGTACGCAAGATCACGCAATCAACAGAAAACACTGCCGAGATACTAAACAATTTGCCTCGAACCAGTGCAGGTACTATAGTACAAAATGAGGCCATTGGTGTTGTAAATCAAAGTAGGTTTACCGCACCTATCACAGGAAACAATCAATTCTTTGATGATACTACGCAATCTGTAAAACAAGTAGAGGCAAGTGTTGCTAAGCCAACAAATGCAAGACTATCTAGTCTCAGTGGCTTAGAGGATCAAGAACTTGGTGATAATAAAGGTTCTGGTACTACTAGCAATGTTGGTGGAAATGTTCCTGTACGTAAAATTACTGCAACACAGAATAATACAGCAAACACAGGTGTAATAACAAGCAACAACGGTTCGGCAATACGTGCCGTTGATGATGATTCGATTGATGGCGAACGAAACAGTGTAGGAAATGCCAGTCAAGTAGTAGAAGGCAGAGCCGCAGTGGCCGCTGAGTTTATGGAACCAATAGTATCAACACCAAACAAACTTGCGTCTTTAGCCAGTCAAACCTATAGTATTTCAATTTATATTATGAATATGGATGAGTACAAGCAATTACTGTCAACCGATAAAAAAACTCTACCAAGCGATCAACTTATTATTCAATCAGGCGGAGCTCCGGTTGGGCAACGTAATGAGTTCTTTGATTTAGATTTTTACATTGAAGATTTAGAAATACGTTGTGCAATTGGAACTCAAGAAACAAATGCACCTCATAATGTGCAAACTATGAAGTTTAATATTCTTGAGCCACAAGGGATTACTTTATTACCGAGGTTGTCACAAGCATGTGCGGCTCACGAAAATAATGAAGATGTAAATGTAAATGCACAAACGTTCCTGATGGTAATACGTTTTTATGGTTATGATGATAACGGCAACTTGGTTTCTAATGCTCCTGCTAGTGGCGCCGAACAAACCAGTGATCCTAATGCATTGGTTGAAAAGTTTGTACCATTTCAATTTGCAAATATCACATACAAGGTCAATACTCAGGCAGTTGTTTACAGTGTAGAAGCAACTATTCCGCAAACACAAGTAGGATACAGTACTGCTAGAGGAACTATACCATTTAACTTTCAGCTTAGTGCTCCTGATGTGCAGACCCTGTTAAATGGCAATACAGAACTAGTTGACTTACAACAACCGGATACAAGTAATCTTAGCGATGAAGAGATAGAAGTCTTAGAAAGAGCTCCGCCGGCAAAAAAAATTGGAATAAGTGAAAGAACAGTGACACAGGGCCTTACTAGTGCTTTGAATCAACATCAGAAGCAAATAGTTGAGAAAAAAGGATATCTCATTGCTGATGAATATGTTATTGAACTTGAAGACGTTGCCGGACTTAAAGATGCTAAGATGAAGAAGCAGGGCGCTGTAGATATAAGACGTACTGCAATGCAAAAAAATACAGATCCCAATGAACAATTAAATCAAAAGAAACAAGCACTCGATGTAAACAGCCGAGAATACAGTATTGCGGCTGGTACGCAAATCACACAACTTATTGATCAGGTGATGAAAAATAGCACCTATATTACTGCACAGCAAACAATTGCCTTTGATGAAGTTACAGGTGCTCGTATAGAAAATCCACCGGTGAAAACAGTTCAATGGTATAAAATAACACAAACATGTACACCAATTGGCTATGATCAAAAACGCCAAGACTATGCGTATCGAATAAAATATTTTATAAGCAGGTACCAAATCAACACTCCGCGTTCGCCTTATTTTCCACCAGCGATGTATAGAGGAACACAAAAGTTGTTTAACTATTGGTTTACTGGAGAAAACACAGAAGTCCTAGATTTTGAAATTGATGTGAATAGTAACTATCTAACATCAATTGGCAAAGACGGACTGAACGACGATACACAAACAGTAGTAGGTGACGCCCGTTTTGCAGAACGTAAGTTTTTTCAAACTGCATCTGGTACAAGTCAACAAGGTGGAGAAGGTGAAAGCACACGTCCTGCGGCAGAATTAGCGTCAAGATTATATGACCCTGCAGATGTTGCAAAAAGCGAAGTGACTATTGTAGGTGATCCAGACTTTATAACACAAAGCGAGATTTTTTATAATAAAGTATCTCTTGGAGCCTTTGAAGCTGATGGTAGTGTTAATACTAATTCTGGAGAAGTGTTATTTGAAATACGTTTTAACAGAGTAGTAGACTATGACATGGCCTCAGGACTTACTCCGGTGTTTAAAGAAAACTTAGCAAAGAGTGGTATCACTGGTGAAACAAATATTGCACAAGAAAGTCTTGTGTTTACAGCTATAGAAATTTTTAACTATTTTAAAGATGGAAAGTTTACACAAAAACTATTAGGAGCAATAAGAGTTTTTGATACGGCAGTTGATAGTCCAGAACAAAAGAAGGCAGAATCTAACAAAGTCGAAAAAGTTCCAACACCTGTTGCTCGACCAAGTGGCGTGCGTAGCACAAAGAATGAGCCAGTACCTAGTTATGATGATGCAATACAACGTAGAGCAAGAGGACTAGGAGTTGCAAATAATTCAGCACCAACAGGTGTTAATCAACGACCTGATTATATAACCGGTACTGCTAGAAGTAGCGGACCAACTCCTATCGAAAACCAAGGTGGTAAAGTTGCTCCGACTCAAAACTATGACGATGCAATTATGCGTAATCAAAGAATTTCTACACTAACAAATAGTAGTACTAACTACGTAGACCCTATTATAAACAAAGGTAACTGGCAACCAAAAGTTAATCCAAAGCCTGGATCTAACGTGGTTAGTGATGATGCTGGTGCTAATACTGGATTTCAAGGATCGTTGTTGAAAAAGAAAACTCAACGTGCTTTAGAAAGATCAAAACAGAGAGTAAAGGCCGGTGCAAAAGTAGTTGGTGGCGGTGGAGCTGGAACTAATTCGAGTGCTTTCAGATAAGGAATATAAATGGCTAACGAAAATTATCAAAGAAGTTCAGGAGTAGCAAAAAACTTTAAACCAGATGTCGGCGGAACTCCGGCTGATAGTGGACCGTTTATTGGAGAAGTGGTTAATAATGTTGACCCAACCAGAAGCGGAAGGTTGCAAGTTTTTCTAACACACTTAGCAGGTGCTGATAAAAATACCAAAAGCCTTTGGCGCACAGTCAGTTACCTCAGTCCTTTCTACGGATATACCCAACAGAGTGCACCGCAACCTACAGGACCTGGCAGTTTTACAGGTAACAATCAAAGTTACGGTTTTTGGGGAACTCCGCCGGACTTAGGAACAAAAGTTTTATGTTTTTTTGTAAACGGCGACCCATCTCAAGGTTATTATATGGGCATGCCAATACAGTCAGGAATAAATCACATGTTACCGGCAATCGGAGCAAGTGACAATTTTATCGATGACAGTAATTCTCCACTATTTGCAAACCAGAAGAGATTGCCTGTAGTAGAAATCAACAGTGCAAATCCTGCAATCAGAGAAAATCCTAGATTTTTTGATCAAACAAAACCAGTACATAGCGTACTAGCTGGACAAATGCTCAGCCAAGGTGTAATTGCAGACCCGTTGATCGGGCCTATTACTTCTAATAGTCAAAGAGAGTCACCAAGTTCGTGTTTTGGTATCAGTACACCTGGAAGGCCAGTTTTTTCGGGAGGACTAACAGATGCACAGTTAGAAGAGAAGTTAAACAGTTCAACTTTACAACCAAATGAAGTCAATGTAATTGGTCGTAAAGGCGGACATAGTCTTGTCATGGACGATGGAAGTCAGAGTAACGAAGATAATCTTATTAGATTGCGTACTAGCGGTGGACATCAAATAATGATGAACGACACACCTGATGGACAGACTATCCATATTATGCATGCAAATGGACAAGCATGGGTAGAACTAGGGAAAGAAGGCACAATTGATGTGTATGCTGCAAACAGTTTAAACATTAGAAGTGCCGGCGAAATAAACATGCATGCGGATAAGAACATTAACTTTAATAGCGAAAACGGTAGTATAAACATGCATGCCAAAGCGGCTATGAGTTTAGAAAGTGCTAGTCTTTCGTTAACAGGTACAAACAGTTTACTAGCATATAGTAAAAGTATGATTGGTTTAAAAAGTGACAGTGCATTAATGCTTAAAAGCAACACCGGTTCATGGGGAGCAGGTTCGGGACTTACGCTTGAAGCAGGGTGTATAAAATTAAATTCAGGTGCCGCAGGTGACGTACCAAAAGCACAAGAAATACCAAAACGTAGATTACCAGATACAAAATTTGATGCAAGTCAGGGTTGGATACCAGAGCCGGCTGCAATAGAAACTATTGTTACTCGAGCTCCAACGCACGAACCATACGCTGAGCGTGGCACCGGCGTAAACACAATCACTAACTTGTCAAGCACTAGTGTAAATGAGGTGCCTCTCGAGCCAAAAACTCAAGAAGCAGTTGATAAAACTACAACAACTGAAATTACAAAAATTGAAAAAGGTGACTACGAAGCACAGAAGTCAGCAACAAGTAATGTTGGAAAGATTGCTCCAACAAAAGTTACTGGTATGTTGGCACAATCAAGTAAACTTGTAGCACAGAAATCAAATGAAATATCTAATGCCAAGGGTGTTGGTAAGTTTGGATTTGGTGCAGTTGAACTAGAGGATGCAGGATTTTTGAAGCCGGGTACTGCTGACTTTTTCCTTAAGGATGCTACGTCTGATCTAAACACTGTACTAAGCAGTTCAAGTGTGTGGAGCGGGAATCAAGGCATAAACGGTGTAAGCGATTTTTTAAACAATGAGTCAATACAGGATTTGACTAAAACTGATTTATTTACAAAAGGTCTAAACAGTTTACAAAATGCAGGCATTGTTACTGGTTTAGAAAACGAGGCAGACTTAGCAGGACTGGTAAGCGGTGCTAGTAAATTTGGAGCTGACGCAGTAAAAAAATGGACACAAGGTAGTGCAATACTAGGGCAAACTTTTAACGGCGCTCTTAGCGGAAACATAACTGCTGGACAGATGAATGAACTGGTTAAAGGCGGGCAGTATGCAGTTAATCTTACACAACAAAAGATCAGTAGCGAAATACAAGGCTTTACTACTAGTAGTACAGGCACAACCGGAACTGTGATACGTAGTGAAATTGATACGGCAGTACAGACAGTAATTGCTAGTCAAAAAGTCACAGGAATAGAAACATAAATACGTTATGACAACAGTAATCGGATATAGCTCAGTAGGTAGATATAAAAATTATACACTAACTGATTTTGAACTTATTAAAACTGATTTATTAAATGCACTTAATATCAGACAAGGTGAGGTTCCTGGCAGACCAGATGTTGGTACTTCGATGTGGAGTCTTATATATGAACCTCAATCTGCACAAACCTCTCAATCGATAATTAATGAGCTACAACGAGTAGTTGCACAGGACCCAAGAATACAAATTTCAGAGATTAATGTTTTTGCACAAGAAAACGGTTTTTTATGCGAACTTGAAGTTGAAACAATCGCTGGTCAAGATGCAAACAGTTTACGTGTGTTTTTTGACAATCAATCACAAAGAGCAGCCTTCTCAGACGTATAGTATAAACTACGTAGTTTATTTTAATGATAAATACTAGGTAAGGAAATACATATGGCTAAAACTACAAGACAAACTAGTATCTTTGGCGTTGAAGATTGGAAAAGAATTTACCAAACTTACCGCGAAGCAGACTTTCAGAGTTATGACTTTGAAACCTTGCGTAAGAGCTTTATAGACTACATTCGTTTATATTACCCAGAAAGTTTTAATGACTATACTGAATCCAGTGAATTTATTGCACTACTTGACGTTATGGCATTTATGGGTCAAGCAGGTAGTTTTAGGAACGATCTAAACACAAGGGAAAACTTCATCGACACTGCTGAAAGAAGAGACAGTGTAAACAGATTAGCAGAACTAGTAAGTTACACACCAAAGCGGAATACTGCAGCCGAAGGATTTTTAAAAGTACAAAGCATTAGTACTACAGAGGGCGTAATTGATTTTACAGGTGTAAATCTTTCAAATATTACAGTCAACTGGAACGATACTACAAATGCAAACTGGCTAGAACAGTTTACAGTAATAGTAAATGCATCATTGGATAATAGTCAACGATTTGGACGTCCGGGCAATTCGCAAACTATTTTAGGCGTACAGACCGAAGAGTATGCAATTAATCTTTTGCAAGGTTTCTTGCCTGTGATTCCATTTACTAGCGAGATAAACGGCACTGAAATGTCCTTTGAGGCAGTTTGTGCAACATCTCAAGATAAATCATTTGTTTACGAGCCATCACCTGCACCAAATGGTGCGTTTAACATTCTATACAGGAACGATAAGCAAGGGTATGCTAGTGCAAACACAGGTTTCTTTTTCTTATTCAAACAAGGCAGTTTACAAGACCTAGATTTTAATCTCGGAGAACGTATTTCAAATAGAGTTGTTAATGTGAATATCGAAGGAATTAACAACGATGACACTTGGTTATATCAACTAGACTCAACAGGCAACATCGAAAACGAATGGGAATATGTTGAAAATATCTATTCAGGAGCGGTTGAAGAACTAACTCCAGATCAGCGTAGATACTTTACTATTACGTCAAGAACTAACGACCAAATAAATTTAAACTTTGGTGATGGCGTTTTTAGTAGTATACCAGTAGGAAGTTTTAGAACTTATGTTCGTGCATCAAATGGATTGAGTTATATTATAAATCCAGACGAAATGCAAAATGTGACTGTATCAATTGCGTATATAAGTCGTACTGGCCGTAACGAAACATTGACACTTACTTGTGCTTTAACACAACCAGTTAGCAATGCCGCTAACAGAGAAAACATTAACGACATAAAGCAACGTGCGCCTGCTAGATACTATACACAAAATAGAATGGTCAACGGCGAAGACTACAATAATTTTCCATATACACTTTATTCAACTATAATCAAGTCCAAGGCTGTTAATCGTAGCTCAATTGGCACTAGTAGATATTTGGATCTTGTTGATATCACTGGAAAATACTCTAGCACAAATATTTTTGCGTCAGACGGATTAATCTACGAAAACACCGCAGTGCCTAGTTTTACTTTTACATATGTGGACCAAAACGACATAACTGATGTTATAGTAAATCAAGTAGAACCTGTACTAGCAAGTAGAGGAATGCAAGAATTCTATTATGAAAACTTTACACGTCCAGACTTAACTGTGTTAAATTTAAATTGGAGTCAAAGTACAACAAGCAACAATGAGACAACAGGTTTTTTTAGATTTGTTGCAAGTAATGCACCAGCACCGGTTGGACCGTCAGCAAGTGATAATAAAAAATATATAGCCAAAGGCGGACTTATAAAATTTACACCGCCAGTAGGACAATATTTTACTGCTACTAATAGACTAGCAGTCGGTTCGCCTACGTTACCCGGAGATAAAATGATATTGTGGGCAACTGTGACTGCACTCGAACTTGATGGCACAAACTTTGGCACAGGTAATAATGCAGATGGTACAGGTCCAGTGACACTGAATAATTTTATTCCAACTAACGCAATTCCTACTGAAGTTATACCAAATTTTATTACTGATTTACCAACTGCGATAGAAACAACTATACGTGAAAACATTGAGCTGTACAGAGACTTTGGACTTGGTTATGACAACTTAACAGGCACATGGTATGTAATCACAAGTACTAATTTAAACCCAGCCATCACATTTAGTCTTGTAAATGCACAAAATACATCCGGCACTGGATTAGATAATTCATGGTTAGTAGCATTTGAAACAGACGGTGTAACATATACTGTTAGTTCTAGAAGTTTAAACCGCTTTTGGGCTAGTGTATTAGAAACACGTTTCTTTTATGATGGAACACAAAAAGTTTATGATCCAAAAACAGGAACAGTTATAAACGACTTTGTAAATGTATTGAAAACCAATAGTTTGCCAGATTCAAGTGCGACACTTAACAGTGATGAAGTCTTAGATATTATCGATCAGCCAGTCGAAACAGATGGCTTTGTAGATGACTTTCGAGTAAGAATAAGTTATAAAGATTCAGACAATGATGGGATTCCTGACAATCCAGATTATTTTCAAACACTAGTTGCTCCTCTTGTAAACCCAAATAATAAAAGAGTTTACCTACAACAAACAGTAGACTTTGATAATTTAGAAAGATACTTGCCATTAGCGGCTGGTGTAGTAGTAGGATCACTTGCAACTAAGGCAGCAATAGAACTAGTAAAAAGTGAATATCCTGACTTGCAGGTATTTTATGCCTACACCGATAAAAAGTTTTATAAACTATCAGTAGATTACGAAGGGGTCAGAACTATTGCAGTTGTAACAGGTTATCAAACGTTTGTTGGCAGACAAGGATTGTATTTTCAGTACAGACACAATGCACCATTAAGCCGACGTATCGATCCTGGAACAACAAATATAATCGACATCTACTTGATTACTCAAGCATACTATATTGCATACCAAAATTATATTCGTGATAGCACAAACACTGTTGTCGAGCCAACAAAGCCGACTATCGACGAGCTCACAACTAGTTATAGTACACTTGATCAGTACAAAATGATCAGTGACAATATTATTCTAAACAGTGTTACTTTTAAACCTCTATTTGGTACTAAAAGTTCAGTAGAACTACGTGCTACAATAAAGTGTGTAAAGAATACAACAAGCACTGCTAGTGTAAGTGAAATTAAAAGCCAAATTGTAAGTGCAATGAACTCGTATTTTACAATCGATAATTGGGATTTTGGAGATACATTTTTCTTTAGTGAACTTAGTGCGTTCTTACATGACAGACTAGGAAGTATTATAAGTTCAGTCGTGCTTGTGCCAACTGATCCTCTAAAGAGTTTTGGAGACTTATATGAAATACGTAGTCAGGCAAATGAAATATTTGTAAACGCCGCTACAGTAAATGATGTTCAAATAATTGATGCATTAACTGGTAGTCAATTACGTACTGCACCAAATAGTGGAGTAGTATAAACTATGGCCAAGCGTATACGTTCAGAAAATTTTCTTCCAGAGATATTTCAAACTCCTGCTAACAAGCAGTTGCTTAGAAGTACATTAGATCAGCTTACTCAGAACCCAAAACTTAAACCAACTGAAGGCTTTATTGGACGCAAGATTGGACCTGGTGTAACTTCGTCTGATAGTTATGTACTTGAACCTACAACAACAAGAACCAATTATCAGTTAGAGCCTGGTGTTGTGCAAACCAAAGATAACAGTGATAGTATTGCAAATACAATTACATATCCTGGTATAATTGACAGTCTGCAACTTCAAGGTGCTAATACAACACGCGATGATCGACTGTTTGATAGCGAGTATTATAGTTTTGATCCAATGGTGGATTTTGACAAGTATATTAACTTTGGACAATATTACTGGATTCCGGCCGGACCTGATAGTGTTAGTGTATTTGCAAATGCAGTCCCAATACGTGCTACCTACAACGTCAAGTATGAAAATACTGGGTTTACATTTAGCGGTATCGGCGGAACATTACCAACAATATCACTTGCTAGACAAGGTGAATATAATTTTAATGTTAGTGACAGTGGTAGAAATTTTTGGATACAGTCACAACCTGGAACAACAGGAGTACTAAGACAACAGCCTAATCAAAGTTCAAGAGAAGTACTCGGAGTTACAAATAACGGCGATGATGTTGGAACTATTACGTTTGCAGTTCCTGATAAAACTGCACAGAATTTTTTCTTTACACTTGCTGATATTGGAAGCACAGATTTAGTAGAAGACACTTTACAGTTTAATCAAATCAATGGACAGTTTGTTGATGTATTCAACGAAGCAAACGGCGGCATTGATGGAATAACAGACTTAGACGGTAGAACACTTATTATTACAACAGATACAGATACTGGCTGGGAAGTGTTAACACCTTTTGATGACACACTGTTTGATCAAGATAACCCTGGAATTCCAAATCCTGGATTTGATAATAGCGTAGCATTACCAACTGACCCAGAGCGTTATGTACAATGGAGGATCAGTTTCAATTATGCAAATCCACTGCGTCCGTTTATGGAACTTACTAAAGTACAAGATGTTGCTAATTTAAGTAAAAGTCTTATTAACTACGGCACAGATTACGCTGGTGTAACTTTTTATAAAAATGCAAACGGCTTGTTTGAAAGACAACCTCTTATTACTGCAAACTTAGATCTTCTTTATTATCAGGATCAAAGTGATGAGTTAAATTTTGGCGTAATACGTTTGGTTGACCAAGCAAATATATTAGATCTAAATGTTGATGAAGATATAGTCGGAAAGAAAAATTATACATCTCCTAATGGAGTAGTTTTTACCAATGGAATAAAGGTACAATTTACAGGATCAGTGGTTCCTAGTTCATACGAAGGTAATCAATACTATGTCGAAGGGGTTGGTACTGCTATAGAACTTTTACTGGTTACAGACTTTGTTACACCTGAGACATATACAATAAGTGCCAGTGTTCCGTTTGATAGCACTGCATTTGATGTTGGAGGCTTTGATGCTACTGCAAATGCTCCGACTGCACAAGATTACCTAACAATTAATAGAGCAAGCATTGATCAAAATGCATGGAGTCGAGGTAATAGATGGTTCCATATTGATGTACTGACTGTAACTGCAACATATAACAATATACCTTTAGAAGTAAACAATACGCAACGAGCAAAACGTCCAATACTTGAATTCAGAAACAGTTTAAAGTTATTCAACTATGGTACACTGGCCACAGATCCTGTTGACATTATAGACTTTGCTCAAACAAACGCTTTCCAAAATGTTAACGGAAGCATAGGGTATAGCGTAGATGGATATTCACTAATACAAGGATCAAGAATTATATTTGCGGCGGACACAGATCCTCAGGTACGTAATAAAATTTATACAGTAAACTTTGTAGACTTCAATGATAGTAGTGTAAACACTATAGACTTGCAAGCCGCAAGTTTAACATCTCCAGAGGTACCAGTGAACACAAATACTGTTGTGCTTAGTGGAATAACAGAACAGGGCAAGAGCTATTGGTTTGATGGAACCACATGGACTGCAGGGCAACAAAAGACAGATACAAACCAAGCGCCTTTATTTGATGCGTATGACTCAAGTGGTTTTAGTTTCAGCGATACAACAGTGTATCCTTCAACTACATTTACAGGTACAAAGATATTCAGCTATGCAGTAGGAACTGGTGTTACAGACAGTGTAATAGAACAACCATTAAAGTATCTAACCATTTCTAATGTTGGTGATATAGTTTTTGACAACAACTTATACATTGATAAGTTTACTTTTGTAAGCGGAACAACAAGTAGCACACAAAAAATTGATACTGGAATTATAAGACAGTATACGTCGATATCCTATTTTAATAAATTGCTTGGATGGCAAACACATTTTGATACAAGCGTACAACGACAAAGTTTCACTTTTGACTATGCCGGAATCCCATTGGTTCTTGATATACCAGTAATTACAGATACAAGTAAAATACCTGTAAAGGTTTTTGTTGAAGGGCAATTTGTACTTCCAGACTCATATACATATGCCACTAATGCTGACAATATAACAGTTATTACATTTAATCCAGATGTAGTTGGACAACCGGCAACACAACCTGTAACGGGAGCTGTAGTCGAAGTTCAAGTAATAAGTGACAGTGCAAGCACAATAGGTTTTTATACAATTCCTGTTAATTTAGAATCAAACGCTATGAATAGAAATAGCGACGGATTTACTCTTGGCACAGTTCGTACTCATTACGAAAGTATTTGTCAAAACTTAGAAGACTTTACAGGAAAAATACACGGAGCAAACAATGTTCGTGATCTTGGAAATATAATACCATTTGGTAATCTAATACTGCAACAGAGTTCGCCTCTTACACTGCTTACACCGTTTATAAATGGAAGAGAATATGAATTCTTCCGTGGATTAGAGTTTAACAGTCAAGAATATTCAAAAACAAAAAATAAAATTTTAGACTTTGTAGCAAACAACGATTGGTCTGGAAAAACAACTGCAACTATACTTGATACAACACTATTATCGATTAATGCAGGAAAAAATGCAAACGCACCATTTTACTGGACAGATGCAGTGCCTAGTGGCAATGATTTTCAAACAACAACCTACACTTTTAGTCCGATATCAACTTATGTATTTGATACTCTTTACAGTTATAATTTTACAAGTGCTAACTATCAAGGTATATTAGTTTATCTAACTCCAAAAGCAACTGGAATACAGTCGATACTTGTTGGTGACGGTGAAGAATATACCGTTGCAACTGATGGTCCAACAATTACAATTAACAGTGAGAAGATTACACTAGTAAACGGTGACATTATAACTATACGAGAATATACTGCAACATATGGAAGTTATATACCGGCAACACCAAGTATGATGGGACTATATCCTGTATACTTGCCACAAACATTTCTCGACAATACATATGTAACACCAACAACAGTAATTCAAGGACACGATGGAAGTCTTACGGTTGCATACGAAACTGGTGATTACAGAAATGAAATATTACTAGAATTAGAAAAACGTATATACAATAATATTAAAATTACCACGGCTGAAAAATACGATCCTCCGTTACGAGCAAGTGATGTTATACCTGGACAGTTTAGAACAACTGATTATACCCTAACCGAAATAAACAATATACTTAATGTAAGTTTTCTTGCATGGGTCGGCGCAAGTCGTGTGCCTTACAAAGACCAAACTTATGATGCTAATAATGAATTTACTTGGAACTATTCTGCCAGTCAAAATAGATTAGACGGCGACCCTTTACTAGGTTTTTGGAGAGGTATCTACTTTGACTTATATGATACTGATAGCCCTCACACACGACCATGGGAGATGGTTGGACTTAGTGTTAAGCCAAGTTGGTGGGAAACCACATATGGACCTGCACCTTATACAAGTGGTAATACTGTCTTGTGGGGCGACATGGCCAAAGGTATAATTGCATATCCAACAGGCAACGTTATAGTAAAAGAATTTATTCGATCACAACTTCTTGACTGCTTACCGACTGACAGTCAAGGCAATCTTGTATCGCCGATGCAAAGTATTGTTGGAAGTTATGACCAAAGTAGTTTTGTAAGAAGCTGGGTGGCAGGCGATTATGCTCCAACTCAGACTGCTTGGAGAAGAAGTAGTTATTATCCATTCGCAATACAACGTCTATTAGCCTTAACACAACCTGCAAAGTATTTTAATTTATTTGCAGACAGAGACCTATACAAATATAATACAGATTACAATCAGTATTTGTTTAACAACAGATTTAGAATTGATCCAGCAACCTTAACAGTCTACGGAAACGGCACCAGCAAAAATAGTTATATAAACTTTGTTGTAGATTATAATCGAGTTACTGGTTTAGATAGTACTACAACTATTACAAATAGGTTAGCCAATCTTGATATCCGATTATGCTATAGAATGGCATGTTTTAGTGATAAATCATATTTGAAGATATTTTCAGAAAAGTCATCGCCAAATAGTTTAAACAGTAGTCTTTTGTTACCTGATGAGAGTTACCAATTATTTTTATACAAGAACCCAAGTTTTGCTGAGATACAATATTCAGCAGTTACAGTGCAGAGAACATCAGCCGGATATGCAGTAGGTGGTTACAGTACTACAAAACCATATTTTGAAATTCTTGAAAGTGTACCAACTGGTAAGTTTACCACTATTGATGTAAACGGAAACACAAGCAGAATTAGTAATTCTTATAGTAATAATGTTATACAAATTCCATATGGATATGTGTTTACAAGTACCAATGCAGTAGTTGACTTTTTAAACAGCTACGGTGAATATCTCAAAAAGCAAGGCTTAAGTTTTGATAGTCAAATAAACGATACAATAGTTGACTGGACACAAATGAGTAGAGAGTTTTTATATTGGGTTGGCCAAAGTTGGACTGTTGGCAGTTTGATTAATCTAAATCCTGGTGCAGATATACTTACACTCAACAAACCATTTGCCGTTGTAGAAAGTTTACAGAACGAAAACATAAACGACATAATGCTTGATCAGAACTTTGAGCCACTATTTGGCAAGGATTATGCAGTTGAAAGATTAGACAACGAACTTAAATTGATTGGATTAAACAATCAAACTTTTAGTTTTTTAAATGCAAGATATACAAGTTACGAACATATAATAGTATTTGATAATACTAGTATATTTAATGACCTACTATATAATCCAATTACTGGTGCAAGGCAAAACAGACTATTACTAACCGGTCGCACTGTGTTTGATTGGAACGGTACACTTGATGCACAAGGCTTTATACTAAATCAAAATAACATCCAAGAATGGGTTGCAAATCAGTCTTACACTAAAGGACAGATTGTTCTTTATAAAGAAGCATACTGGAGTGCAACAAAACTGTTGTCTCCAAGTGCTACGTTTGTGTTTGCTGATTGGATAAAAAGTAATTTTAATCAAATACAAACCGGGTTACTGCCAAACATAGCAACTAAAGCAGATGCTTTAAGAGAAAACTATGATATACATACTGCCAACTTAGAAAATGATGCAACACTACTTGGTTTGGGCCTCATTGGTTTCCGTCCAAGACAGTATATGCAAAATCTAAACTTAGACGATATTTCACAAGCAGGTTTATATAGTACTTTCTTAGGAACTAAAGGTACACTGAATTCAGCTGAACAATTTAAGAATGCTAATCTTGGTAAAGAAGAAGCAGAATATGAAATACGTGAGAATTGGGCAATCCAAAGAAGCATATATGGTGCTAATGCAAACAGAAGTTACTTTGAACTACGCTTAGATGAGAGTGAACTATTAGGAAATCCTAGCACTGTTGCAGTAGTTGACCCAGGAGAGATCACCACTGCAAATCAACAGGTTCTTGTTAACAACATCTGGAAACAAAGTTATAAAATTACAAGCAAAAATATATTACCTACTGTAGGTACTATACCAGATGATGTTGCATTGCCAACTGCAGGTTATGTAAACTTTGACGATGTACCAATTAAAGTATTCAACTTTGATGATCTAACTAATGTAGTTGCAAACTTAGATAAAATTGCTATAGGAACAAATATATGGGTTGCAAAAGCAAATTCATATGATTGGAACATATATAGAAATAATTTGGTGAATGCAACGGTAACAACAGTAGTTGATAATTTAAATGGAACATCCACTTTAACATTTGATACTAATCATGGTTTGTTAGTAGGTAGTAGAATTGTAATAAAGTTTTTTGACACCACTGTTGATGGTGCATATATTATTGATACTGTACCTTCGTTACAAACCATCACCATAACATTAAGTTTATCCGGAGAAACAACTTCTATTACTGGTATTGGGATAGTTCTAATACTCGAAAGTGTGCGTGTAGCACAAGCAAGCGATGTTGCTGGACTCAGTTTTGCTAATAACATAGTACCAGGAAATCAAGCATGGGTTGATGACTACGGCGATGGTAATTGGGCAGTGTTACAGAAGATAAATCCATTTGGGACTCCTACAGAAATTGATGCAGATACTCCAATACTAAATGACCTATTTGGAACAACAGTAGAACAAGGCCTGATAGGTCAAGGACTATCAATTGGTGCTCCTGGGTATGCAAGTGGTAAAGGTGCATTGTATTGCTATAACAAGTCAGATACTAATACATACAAAGAAACAACTATAATGACCCCTACTGCAACTGGATTTTTAGGTTTGGGCACAAGTTTAAGTGTAGGTAACAACGAACGAGTTGTAGCAGGAGCTCCGGCTAGTGATAGTAACAAAGGGTACGCAGTTGGCATTAGAAGAAACAGTGGCAATGGAGAATATACACAAACACAACTTTTTAACACAGGTACAAATGACACAGATAACTTTGGACAAGACGTTGCTGTTAGCGATGACGAACGTTGGTTGTATATAAGTGCTCCAACCGCGACAACCAGTAGCGATTATGTTTGGGCATATAATCAAGTAAGTGTACAAAGTCAAACACTAAACTTCACAGGTAATGGCTTAACTAAAGACTATATTATAACTGGTACAATTGTTGTCAGTGGTGTGAATACAACTGCACAAATACAACTAGGTGTAACTAGAAATAATATTTCTCAAACTGCTGGCGCAGACTTTACAGTGCAAACTAGCGGAACCAATCAAGTTGTTCGATTTACAACTGCACCAAACGATAATGACACAATACGTATAACAAGAAGACAAGGCGTAACATATCTACCAAGTACTCCAACTACGGCTTTTAGTACTGCAACAGTTTTTTCAGTAACTGACATTTATAGTTTTGCAGTATATTACAATGGCACATTATTGCGTCCAATTAAAGACTATACTTTTGCGGCTAATACAGTAACATTACTTGTTAGTATAAACTCAGGTACACTACTAATTGATGCAAAAACATATTGGGACTTTAATCAGACAATAAACATTTCAGGTAGTGTAGGTGACTTAATTGGACAAAGCATATCAACTACAACTGACGGTAGACAACTTATAATTGGTGCTCCTGGATCGGAAGTTACTGTTGGATCAACTACAACCACTGATGCTGGTAAGGTTTACATTTATGATAGAAGTGTACAACGTTTTCAAGTTACCACTGCATCAACAACTACACAAAACTTTATCACAACAGATACACCTGTAGGAGCAGTTACAGTTACAGTAAATGGTACATACCTTGTGCCAACAGAGCAAAACAATAACGCAGAATTTAGTTTTAGCGGAACCACAACTACAATCG
>Ga0209535_1000816_pt1 | contig 21676 bp, 34 predicted proteins | sample LinPmetageLP28_FD_184041 | JGI IMG/M metagenome (GOLD analysis project Ga0209535, IMG submission 184041) | Marine viral communities from the Pacific Ocean - LP-28 (SPAdes) (version 2) | ecosystem: Environmental > Aquatic > Marine > Oceanic | place: Pacific Ocean | collected 2009-08-22
TTGTCCGTCACCTTTATATCTAATCAATCCGATGACGTGAAACAAAAGGTAGAGTATCCACTGAAATACAAATAGCATTTCCAGCTGCTGTTTATAATGTATTGTTTCATGGTTTCTTGTACGCGAGGACATCTTACCACGACATACGACCCAGAATGCAAAAGAAAATGCCCAAACGTCTATAGGTACAATTTTAGATAAGTAGACTGGGAGTTTTGAATCTTCATAGAATCTTGGAAACATAATCACCTCCGGATGTAATGCGCTTCTTATTATATATATGGCGCGTTATCTAGTCCAGATGGAGTGCCCTTGCCATTTGCCAGCTATTTTTTCTAGTTCATCTTGTGTTATGGACCCTGTATCGACCTGATTATTGAGGTACGCCCTTATCAATTCTTCTACAGTACGACCTGTTCTGGAGGACTCTGCTCGAAATCCGATCAAAAATGCCGGTACCTCACACCCTTTTGTAAAGTAATGGAAGTGAGTATCACCTTGAGACGGAGGTAAAATAGGACAGTTTGGTCTCTCAAATGGCTCGCCTTGCTGTGTTAAATGATGTAGCTCATGAGCGAATACATTCGCTAGCTCAGGCTCTAGAGATGCAAGGTCATTTGCTGAAGATATAAACCTTGTTGATAGCTGGACATCTACGTACACCGTGGCACCTGAGCCGCCGAAGCCGGCGTTGGCATCTATGTTCCACCCAGGATGGTCTTCTGGAAAATCTACCTCTCTAATCTTTAGCTCAAGGTCAAAAAAAGCTCCAGTGTCTTCCCAATATTCAAGCCACACGTCTGGATTTATAGGGTAACCCCAATTATATTCAAGTTCAAAATCTTTTTCCATCCCAGAAGTGATTGTAGCTGGTAGGAGACTAAGCGTTTCTTCGACCATAATATCTACAACATCAGCGTAATAAAAGTTTGGATCAGCTAAATTTATACTTAGACTAGAACCGCCAGCCGACTCAGAAATTTGCACAGGCATATCATTGAATATACCTTTCACAACATCACCTCGCTTTATTCCGTTCTTGTCAAACCACCCTCTATTTACCTCTATAGCGCATGATGCAGGACCGTTAGAGACTACAGACTTAAGGCTTAAAGGGTCCATTTCTTCTATATTTAATATCTCCCCCTTATCAGAGATGTAAGCAATATCAAGAGGTAATGTTGTATCTTTCATCCAGAATGATCTTGAATCAGGGGACGGCCACCTAAACAGCATTCCTGTATCAGGAGGTAAATCATCCTGAACTGCGTTCATTAGACCTTTGACTCGTGATGCATCGTCATCCGCAAGCTTTACGATTAACGGTATACCATTTACAGACAATTCCATTTATGACCTCTTACTGCCGTAGATTGACATATATCTTTCACCTCTATCACACAGCATAGTAACAGCGATTCCTGGAATATCATTTTTTTCAAGCCATGACTCAGATGCAAGAAGGTTTGCTCCAGAACTAATGCCAACTAATATGCCTGTTTGGCGCGCGAATCGTTCGGCTCTTAATATTGCGTCTATAGTTTTAACCTTAATAATTTCATCCATGTCTTTGTCGAGCGCAAGAAACTCTTTGCCATCAGATATTCCTTGTATTCCATGGGGCGACTCATTTGGTTGAACCATTATAATTTTAGTAGCAGGTGAATGCTTTTTGGAATACTGTCTTATGCCTTCTATCGTCCCACCTGTACCAGAGCCGTGTATAAATGCATCCCAAGATGCTCCAATCTCGTTAACATTTCTTGCAATTTCAGGCGCAGTTGTGGATAGATGACACTCTATATTCTCTTTATTACTAAACTGCTTTGGTGACCAGACGTTGCTATTACTTAGGATAAATTCATCTCTCATTTCAATAGCTTCTACAAAGTTATCTGGTGGTGCGTCAATGATTTGTGCTCCGTAAACTCTCATCATTTGTTTACGTTCTTCAGACATGTTCGACGGCATAAATATTACACACTTAAGCCCTAAAGACGCAGCTATCATGCTTAAAGCAATTCCCGTATTTCCGCTTGTTGCATCGCATAATATAGACGCATCAGTTATTTCACCTCTGCTATATGCTTTATTAACAACATAAGAGATCATCCTATCTTTTACTGATCCCGAAGGATTATAAGTTTCTAGTTTTGCGTATAAACGATCTGATACTCTTATTAATGGGGTACCTCCGCAAAGAGAGCTACATACATTCATATCTTTACCTCCATTACTTCAAGTATCTTTGTTGGCGTCGCTATATACTCATTCCACAAAGATGTTCTAACATCTCCATCGCAGCTTTCAAGCTCATAGCATATGTTATTTAAGTCATTACCAGGATATTCTAGTCTGTGCATGTTACACGCTCTACGTCCTGTATCAACAGCCATTGACTTAATGTCACTTCTAAAACCTGCTCGAACATTACCTTCTATTTTTAGAACCATATTCGACTCAGACCTAAAGAACGGTCGTTCTGCAACTGTAAAAGTAGATATATCGAAACCCTCTCCAGACTCAATGGAGTCCGATATTCTCTTAATGCCTTTGGTCGTTGTGTAGTGCATTAAGATCTTTTTATTATTAAGACTTCCGTAGAGTTGTTCAGTATATTCTTCGTCTAATAAGACATAAGGTTCCATATCACCTCGAGAATAAAAGTACGAGAACCTTAATTTATTAATATCCGGGAAGTACTCTCCAAACTCTTTCTTTATACCCCAGAACCTATGGTTCACAAAATCTTCAATAAAGTCAAGAATATTTTTCTCTGTCAGTAGTTCCCATCTTGGAACCTCTACGTTTAGCTGATAGCCGAAATATCTTTCTAAAATTGAATTTAGTCTTGGGTCTGGATTTCTTTGACCTCTTACGTCGATACCCTCTTCTTGAAGATCCAGCAACATTTCAACAGCAACCTCCCATTCATCTAGCGTAAAAAAGCTTGAATCTGGTTTGAGATATCCGCGGACCTTTACTAGCTTAGCCTCGTTAATACCAAGGTTTGTTTCATTTTTGGTGGAATGGTAAAGAGACTTTGCTAGAGCCTTTCCACCTTCGTTATCAGAAGGGAAATGAACGCCTCTATCTATCCTTGAATCTGCTATCATTTGAGCAAGAGTATATAGACTTTCATCAAGCTCAGGGTAAATATTCGATAAAAAGTTTGCAAGATAAAAAGCTTGAGTTGTGTGACCTGAAGGATACGAAGGTGTTTGAGCAGATGCTATGTTGTCTCCTACAAACGGAAATCCTACCTTAGCTGCCAGCTGCGTTGGGCGCTCTAAATTAAAATGCTGCTTATGTTGAGATATAACAGGTACTAGCGACTTACTAACTTCTGTCAAAGTACTTATCATACATGGATAACCTGCAGATTTTATAATAGAATTAAAGATAGTCGGGATGTCCTCATCTAGCACATCCTGAAGCTCTTCCGGGTTTTTCCTATTGTTGTATTGGTCTCTTATCAAAGGCAGCTCGGAAACCCTATACTCTTCACTTGGTGGTGGTGGTATTAATATGGCGCTTAATGACTTGTTGCCTTCCATCAGTCCCATTTTCTTTAGGTATTGCTCCTGATTTTCTTTATCAGAGTCCTCCATACCAGGCTTGTCAAGCATCATATTCTTCTTATTAGAAACGTCCCACTTATACTCATTTTCAAGGATAAGCCTTATGTATCTGCGAAGTTGATTCATTCTTTTATCATCCCACGTTTACGCAGTTCATCAATAACTGGTGTACCTGCCTTGGAATAAACTTTTGACATAGCAGATTTATGCCATTCGTCTTTATATCTTTGTGTTGCTGGAATCTGTTCGCAATCGTCATCGTCATCGTCAGGCGTAAATTGAGCATATCCGTAACCTACCGGTATGTCAAGCTGAGATTGTTGCACATCATTTCTTGAGTTCATGTAATATTTCCAGACATTTTCAGCGTCATTAGAGACCTCTGTTCTATCTGGTGCGAGACCGCCCGTAGTCTCAATCGCGATATCGTATGCCAAAGGGCCGAATCCATCTTCAGCCTCAGAAAAACTTACAATGTCTGAGCCTAAACACTTTCCGTACATACCGTCATTGGGATCGTAGGTAACCATAGCAATCGTATGACCGTCTACAATAACACTAACACCATTTCTCTTGACCTTAACGGATCCGCCGCTCTGTTCAAGATTGTCTATCATCGACATGATTTTAGGGTGGACAGCAGATTCAGTCAGCAGCTCTCTTATGTATTCGCGAAGTAGGTTCATTTTTCTATTAGCCTTCCTGCTGCGCGCAGCTTATTCAGAGTTGTTGGCGGCTTAGTATATCGTTTACTGAGGGGTGATTGATCCCACTCATCTCCGTATGCATTGATTGTTTTTTTCTGCAGGCAATCGTCTTCTTCAATATCTGGTGTGAGCTTCTGGACATTTAGGTCAGTATAATAAGCAGCTTCTATGTCAGTTAAGTCCAGCTGGTATGACTGAACATCTCCTCTGTCATTGAAGTAATAGCTCCAAACATTTTGAGCTGCATTTGAAACTGATCTTCTATCGGGTGTTAGACCGCCGCCGTCTTGCGTAGCAACCTCCATTGCAACATCATAAAGCATAGGGCCCCAGCCCTTTGTCGCCATGGTAGACACTACAATGAATGCGCCGTCGCATGGGCCGGTTCCTTTGGAAGCGCGGTCGAGGGTGACCTCACCGTAGACACCTCTGTACCCGTCTTTTGGTTCACCACTTTTATCTGAATAATATATAGTATAGTCAGTAAGCTCGTCTTTGGAGACCACGATGTATATGTCTTTTTCGACTAGTGCGGAGACGTCCTTAGCACCTTCGCTCAACAGTTCTCTTATGTACTCGCGTAGTAGTTTCATCAGTGCCAATACCTCTTTCGGTCCGGTTGGAAGAAATATACTCCAGTTATTCTTACAGGACCGATTGAAACAACTTCTGCCTCGCCGCTAACTCGGTCTAGCCCGTCATATCCATAAACCCCCCGCATATCAATAAACTCACCACCGGTAGGTTCAGCGACAAGTAGAACACCGAGCTCTCTTGTTGACCTCGAGTCTTGCTGTTGCGATGCAAATTTCCTGGCAGCAGTTTTGCTAGTTGACCATGACGTCAAACCTTGCTTGATTTTTCCCCAGGGCTTAAGTTCATGATCAGCTTTCGTAAAGTCAGACATTGGTTTGAATGGTTTATTTTTTGATGTTGTCTTCATAGCATTCCAAAACTGCTCACCATCTAGCCCTGTAATTTTTTCAACGTCCCAATCAGCGATCCTCAAGCCGCGATACACGGTACCTGATCCGGCGCCCATTCGAATGATGTCGTTATACCTTGGGTCATCTGCTGCTTGACGAATTGCGTCTTGAACATCTGCATCTCCCAGGCCTTCGGCATTATTACGACGAATCCACTGGTCAAACGCACTCCAAAGTTTTTTCTCGATGTCTGTATCTTCTTCATCACCATGATGTGGGTGACCTTCAGGTGCTCTTTTAGCAAATACCTTGTCACCAAGATCAACTTCAAGAAGAGACCTTACATATTCACGTAGTAATTTCATTTTTCTATCTTCTAGCCCCTGATAAGAATTACGTTAAGATTCATGCTTGATCCTAAACTGACGGTGAACCAAGTATTATCTTCGTTGACTTCTTACCGCCGAATGTTTTTGTGTACCATCCTCTTTTAGACCTAAAGATTGCAGGAGCGTTCGGATCTGGGTGTTCACCGTGCCAAACCACTGCGTCACCGTCTAAGAGCTGCATAACCTGAGCTTCATCTTCTACAGCTGGAGCACCTCGACTAATCATCGCGTACGCAGGTTTACCGCTTACTTCGCCCCACCAATTTCCTACACCACCAAGTGACTCCCCAGCTCTAAGCTTAGATGACTTATCTTTGTAGGCTGCCGCGGCAGCTGGAGAACCATCGTTTGCAGCTCCACCCATCTTCGTCCCACCAACATCAGGCTTACCAAAAAGCGCAACATCTATTTCGGGATCTTCATCAATATCAGCGACTGCCCAAAAATTATATCTCTCTAAATCTCCAGGTGACTGGATCTTAAAATGACCACCAATCCCTGCGTAGGTAGCTTGTAAAATATCAAATAGCTCCTGTTGGGCCTGTGCCCTCCGAGGATCACCAGAAGACAGCATATGCCATTGCCCTTTTTCAAGAGGTGGATTTACTTGCTCCTGTATTACTTCACGAATATAACTTCGTAGTTCTGATATTCCTTTATTAGCCATTGTGTTCTCCAATTTGAAACTTTATTTCTTTCAGATTCTCTGGTGTTTCTTTAAGCGCTATTTGCAATTTCATAGCGGTTTCTTTTATAGATCGCTTGGCCTCTTCACCACTAAGTGTAGCGGTATCAACCCATCTTAAAACTCTAATTAGGCTTTCAACTTCTTCTCTAGTAAACTTTAGCATCAAAATATCCTTTCTACATTCGCTTCGCGTACTGCTTTGCGCGCTTTACCATATCACGTAACTCGACCCTTGACAAATCTAAAGAGTTTTTTTCTATGTCTCTAAAAGATGAAGAGTTATCTCTAATCGTATTGTAGTCGGGGTCACGTGATTGTAATAACTTAATAGCTTCTTTTTTACCGATTGCATCTACAAGCTCATTAGCCATTTGGAGCGAAAATGTTTCTAGCTCAGAAGGACCGTCTGGATCATCAAAGAAGAAATAGTCTTTCCCCATGCCGTCTGGCCCACCGGCTTTTTCGTATTTTTTCTTAAATGCGCTCCACGATTCTTGTGAAGGGTTTCCTTTGCTGAACTTCATAAATTGCTGCATGTGGAGAAGCTCATGCATGACTACCTCATATACCTTTTGTTCAGCTTTCCCTAAATCTCTGATTGTACCACCGTCAGCTATGTTCGCTAACATTACTTCGATATTATGAAAACCATCATAATAATATACAGCTCCTTTTAATACATCATTATAGCTTGCTGTAGATGAAGTTGGCATCATATCTACTTTAACGATGCCGTTGATCTCACCAGCACCGAACTTAGAGTCGAAATAACTGTTTAGGGTATCACGTAGAACAACCGCTGCTTCTGAAGACCATTCATCTTCGTCTAAATCACCTTCTGGATCTACATCTAGAAATGAAGACGTTGCAAGCGCCGGCTTAAGATCTGTAAACTTAGACTTGGACATCTGTTTAAAGCGAGTCTCTAGCAAAGCTTCCTTTATATATTCACGAAGTAAAGTCACTTACAGTTACCTTCACATTCTGCAGCGTTCCAGCAACCGCAACAGCAGCAGCATTTGCCTATAATAAGATTTACTAATTTCTCTATATATTGGCGTAGCAACTTCATTCCTTTCCTTTAATCTTTAGCCACGCTCCCCATAGTATGGGTATCATAAGCCAGTGGAAGCATAATATCAACGATGCAGGAGCGCCGGCGTAAAAAGCTGGATGAACGTTATTTCCTAAAAACATAAAAAGTATAGGAAAGACTATGTCTTCAATAATCTCCCATGCAACGAATATGATGACGAATGCAAGACCATTTTCTTTTAAGAATTTTTTTAACTTTGTAGCAGAAAAATGCTCCAACTTGTGAGTTAATCTATGCTTAAGCCATCGAAATAATTTCATATCTTGAACGCCTTTGCAACAGCCATAATCTGATCTTGCATAGCAAGCATGTTTCGCATATCTTCTTCTGACGGATTCTGGTGATCTGATAATGGTAACACATCAACACCAGAATTAAGGGCCTCGAGGTATCTTACACCGTCTTTGACTTTCAAAATGTCAGGCGCAGGATCATCAGGAAATGAGCCAATACGAATTGCCTCGCCATCTGGTAGCGTTACGTAAAAGTTCTTCAGCTTTTTAAGGGCGCCATACCCACGAGATGGCATACCGTCGCTTGCTTTGGTCATAAAAAAGTTACCGACTTTCTTTTGAGGCGTTTCGCTTGATCTTGGCTCTGTAGCATCGGACCAGACAGGCGGGTCAAAGTCTTCAGGAGCAACAGTCTTTATCTTAACTGGATCCATTGCTTCCTCAATAATCTTTCTAAGCTGGTGCCTTGTAATCTTCATTTGTATTTCTCCGCTAGACCTTCTTTAAGTAACCAATCATTAACGCATTCTTCATCGATCCAAATTTCGCCTAACCATCGACCATATTTGCCCTTTTTATCTTCCTGCGTCTTGATTTTTATCCATTTATTCCCGATTTTATCTCTTAAAGCGTCTCTTGACTTTAAGCCTTCAGGACGCTGCTTACCTCTGACTTCTGGAGCGTTAATCCTGACGAGACGGATCTTCTGAGCCTTTAAAACAACATCAAACCCAAGATCAATATCTACTGTGATTGTATCACCGTCATAAATCTTTCTAACAAATGCTCGATATTCGTACACTTAATCACCCCATCATCGCTGCAGCCATAGCATTATTGGCTTTCTTTTTAGACCTATAACATGCCCGGGCTTTCATTCTCGGCTTTCCAGACTTCGTCTTTTGTATTGCGCCGACCCTTTTGCCCTTATGCTTTTTTGGGTTATTTTCTTTTTCTGCCTTAGTGAGCTTATCATCTACATACGCGCACCACTCGTTACCGCGCTTACGCACATCATCCATTAATAACTCTCTTATATATTCACGAAGTAAACTCATTAGTGACTTCTGCTCCCATCAAAAACGCACACGAAAACCAAATCTTCCACTGTCGATGTATTCCATACCTTATGAAACAAACCATCTGGTATAACCACAACATCACCAGCAGTGATGGAAAATGTCCTTGGTCCAACTTCCATCATTCCTTCTCCGTGTGTAAACTGATATACTTCTTCTTGGCCAGCATGAAGGTGCCCGCTTGTTTCCTTCTTAGGGTGAAGAATTGTTTTTGAAACCACGAGCTTATTAAGCGTTGTGTTATCAATCACGGTGTATGTATCATTAGATTTTACAATCTCACCAGATATAGTGTCTTTCTTAAGCTTCACTTAGTGCCCTCTAATTGTAAGATGGTCTCTGATTTCCTCTACATCTTCTGGGTATGGAGCCCAACCTTCGTTCGTCTCATCAAAGTGCTGCTCATATACACTTACCATCAAGTCCTCAAAGTCTTGATCTCGCATATTAATAGCCTCTTCAGCAGGCATCATATCTTTGATCTTCATTGCAATCTGAAAATTTATGTCTTCAGGAATATCGCCATAAGCTTCTATAATCATCTTGATTTGTCTTCTTGTGATTTTCATTTTTTCTTTGCCTTTGATTTTTTAACAACAGCCCACTTCTTGGATGGGTTGGCGGAATTAACTCTAGCATGCGCCCACTGGTGCGCGGTCATGCCTTTACGGGATCCAGACGTCGCAAAGGCTGCCAAGCCTTTTTCAAACTCTTTATAAACAGACCCCTTAGTGAAACCACGCTTCTCTGCTTTCTTGTCAAGTGACTTCTTTACCTTTGCGGATAGCTCTTCTTCTAAAACACTGGCGATAAGTTTTCTAAGATCACTTTCTGACAATTTGAGACTTTCATTTTTACGGTGCTTTTTTTCCATTCTATCCCTGCGCTTATAGGCACGTTGCTCAAGCTCTTTTGCTTGTTTCGCTTTGCCGTCTTTTCGTAGTTTTTTAGCTTTCTCAAAATCCTTTTTTGTTTGATCAAGCTGCTTATCTCTCTTCGAGCCTTGTGGGGCTCCGTATTGACTTGGGTGAGAAGCCTTGGTATCAACCTCAATAAGCAGACTGCCGGGACCCTTGATGACTCTGTGCCACTCTAGAGCAGGAATAAAAAACTCATCGCCAGGTGACATCTCAACCGGTAGCTGGTTATCTCTTTGAAACTTCCATCCGGAAGACTCAGTAACAGTTATAAGTCTATCCTCTTGATCCCTATGCCAGACTAATTCTTCAGGGTCAACGTCACCAGAAAACTCTCTGATAAATGTATTCTCTGATATCGTAATTTGATTATACGGTGTCATTATTTTTTTCTCGTCCTTACCAAAATCTATAGCTATTTTTTTTAAGGCCTAAGTCTTCCCAATATCTAGGTAGTCTACAAGACCAATAACCCGGCTTTGTTTTGTCTTCTTTTGCTTTAGAGTCGCAATTGTGTCTAGATGCAAAATTTGCCCTTGCATCATCATCATCAAGCTTGGCCGAAAGACCTCCCTTTGCATCACCAAAGTTTACTTGTATTGTATTGCCTTTCTTATTATTCGTATACACTTTATACTTCTTTGGACCTGATGATCTCATAGGAGAATTTAAATCTACTTTTCGTCCTTTGTACTCAGCTTCTTCAAGAGCTTCACTGTCATCTTCTTTTATTTTTTCGCAGTTGTTTACTCTTTTTCCGCCTTTGCCTTTTTTAGTTTTTATTCCAGTTTGGGCTCCTGGAGAATATCCATCCCAGCAGTCAACCTCAGAGAGGCCTTCTTTATCTGCTTCTGCAAGTGTATCATTAATAGGCATAGGCCAGTCCAGCGGAACAATCTCGCCGTTGCAAACTCCGTACTCTCCTAATCTAGTCTCGTACAAATAGTACGACTCTAGAGACGATGGATTATAGACACCTCTAGTTGCAAGTGTTCTCCACTCTCTAACAAGATCAAAAAATGAACTAGAGCCAGGACGATACACACACTCTGTCATCTTTAATCCATTTGTTATATGATGAGCAAGGTCAGTGGTTACAGCTGGTGAAAGCTGGTCCAGCGTTTTTGTCAAGATATCGCCGGCGGCCCAATTATCTCCAGAATTTACACATTTATAAGTGGCGGTCTTACCTTGATCATCATCCATGCTGTTGACTGACACGACTTCGCCGATCGAACCCTTGTGCTTACAACCAGGGTTATCATTCACTATAATATCACCAACTACAGGCTCAAATGTGTGACTTTGAAAGTCTTCAGTCAGAATAGATGTAATAAACTCTCTTAGTTCTTTCACGTTCTTTACTCCAATATAGAACTAAGTATTTCGCGCAAGCGGTCTTTTATCCCTTTTTTATGGTCACAACCTTGTCTATCTACAGGACGGCCGTTTGCAACCTTATATGCCGATATCTTTACGTGGGGAGATGTGCCTTTGCATAACTTAGCAACTGTTCTTACGTTTCTATCACTATCATCATAAAACACAAGCTCTTCAGGTTTATATTTTTTTAAATAATTTTCTAAAACTCGAGCTTTAGCAATCGATGTGTCAGCCTCCTTGCCTCCAACTGTATGTAAGTTACTCTCTGGGATTGCTAAACCGTTTCCTTGTAAGAATAACATTATTTGCTCTCTGTTACTTGATTTTACGTTTTTTCCAAGAGACGGGCTGAACGTTATTGCGTTTCCAGCACGAGCTGTAACAACAAGCGTTAAGGTGTCGGGATCCTTTAGGGCTTCAGACATCTTGTTTAGCATTGGCTGTATTACCTTGAGAGTAGACATGTCTATGCGCATTGTTTGGGCGTAGTCTGCTTCTATTGACTCTCCAGGAGGTAGCTCTACATCTTCTAACAAAGCGTAGTTTGCGGAGTCTAGCCACCAAAAATCAGAAGCAAATTCAACAAACTGGATATTATTATCGAAAAGAAATTCTTCAAAGGCGGCGCCTTCAGTATTAAAGCGGACACCTATCATAGAGTTTGTTTCGGCTAACGTATCGTCAAAGTCGAATGCTACTATTCTTTTTATGTTGTTTTCTAGTTCCATCCATTATAATAATAACAGGGAAAAGGCAATTGTACCAGAATTAGGTTTCTTCTCTTTTAACAACCCTAATGTTTATTTTTGGTTCATATCCTTCAGGAGTTCTATCGTCCAAACCTTCGTAGTCACACTCATTTGGAAAATAATAAAAAACAAACTCTTTTTTCGGAAGATGCATTGCAACCTGACTGGTTGTTGTCATCCCTAGATCTGTCGGGACGCGTCGTAACATGTTGTCATTGGAGTCATGGTCAAAGTGTTGTTTTGCCAAAGCAGGAGCAACATCATCAAAATTTTCTATATCTGACAGCTCTACTTCTGCTTGCGACTTTCTGATCTTGGAAGACATATAATCAATTGGACGCCTGTCGGGTGTGTACCCTGCTCCATCATGCTTTACACCATGGTTCGTCCTTACATCAAATCCAGTTGTTGGGTCAAGTTTATTAATCACGGGCGTGTGTTCTGACGACATCTCTATACTGTACACGGCATCTGGGGTACCTACGAATGTGTGACCCTTAATCCCTCCCATATAGCCTACGAGCGACTTCACCGCGTCATCTATAGACGAATGCTTCAGAGCTTGGATCATTCTTGGGCCGTCGTCAGAAGCAGTTTTACCTTTAGTCTTGTCTTTAGCTTTTTCATCATCAGCTATCGAGAGTGCAGAGTTTACGATACCTAAACCATGGGAGTTCATACCTTCTGCGTATCCCGTGTCAAGGTCTTCGAAATATACAACCTCTGTATCATCATGAAGGTCTCGTATTATCTTTACTCTAGAATGGTAGTTTCTGTCTCTAGACTTTGCAAGAACGTTCTTGCCTTCCGTCTCGCCGGCGACGATAATACACTCATTTATTTTTTTGCCTACAAGTCTTGTGAGAACTCGCTCTAGCATGGTACGGTTGTTTGACATTTTAACACTCCAGCATTTAACTATTAAATATCATGTAATGTATAGTCATTCTATATAATATTTACAAAATGAACATGGGGGCGAAATGGTTTCGACGGGGTAGAATCGAGGAGAGAGTGCAAGTAACCAACGGTAACGCATGGTTTGACAGTGTTACAAAACTTTAATTGCCAATAATAACAATTACGAATACGCTCTAGCAGCCTAATCGGATGGTCGTCTCAAACCATCTATCCAAGAGAGACTTTGGCTGAGAATGCTTGAAACAGCCAAGAAATAAAACTACAGTGACAGCCCTCTTATATCATAGCAGAGGCAAAAAATGTAATGATTATCTTACTAGTTAGAAAAATAACTAGACAAGCTTGTGGATGACTCAAACTAAGACTATTACGGACGCGGGTTCGACTCCCGCCGCCTCCACCATCTAAGAAAGGCCGCTTTAATAGCGGTCTTTCTTTTTTTATTCTAGCATAAAGTTATCAAGATTATATCATTAAGAAGTTTTGTATAAAATTTTATTATGATATCAAAAATACCAAGAGAATACATACAATCAATCAGCTCAGCGCTAGTTATGACAGGTGTGTATTTGATAATTACGACATCGGATCCGTGGGCAGGTTGTACTATGATCGCTATAGCATGCTGGGCCTTGATTATGAACGATTCAATACTACTATCAAAAGTTCAATTCGAAATGCAAAACGCTATGAATGAATTAAGAAAAGATCAAAAAAGAGAAACGGATGAATTGCTTGAATTTCTAAAAAGTTCAAAAATAGCCTCAAACCCAATGCAATCTTCAGGCGCAGCGATTACTTTCTTAAACGGAGCTGACATAGAGTTCCCTGCATTCGTTATGTCTCCTGTGATGAGTGTAGTAATGGCGAATAAACAGTTTACTGATTTGCTAGGATATGATCAAGGTGAGCTTGACGGTAAGCCGGCAGCTAGAATTAATCACAAGGTTGTAATGTCAGAAGTTGGACAAGTAATTTCAACCGGTCGCTGGCAAGAAGAAAGATCACTGTCTCTACGATATGTTTATATGCACAAAAATGGTGAGAAAATATTCGGAAACCTTGACGTTAATAAGTTGCTGGATGGATCGTACTTGATGGTTTTTCGGGCAGATTTTGACTTGGTCATAAACCAAGATGACTTAACGAGGATTATGATATGACAAAATATGTTTGCAGCATCTATAAAAATAGACCTCAACCGTGTGTTGGGTACCCATGGAATCATGCTAATTCGCATTTTGTTGACTGTATTTTTGTTGACGCAGAAAACAAAAAACTACGAACTATAGAAGAGCAGCTAAGTATTAACACGGAAAAAGAGATAAGCGATTACTGTGTTAAATGCGGGTTATGTTGTTTTTTTGGTCCAGCAAAGTGCTCAAAACTAATAGTTATTGAAGAGCCATCATAATTAAAGATATGAGGTTTACAAGATCAGATTTTGAAGATGTTTATGCTACTGCGAGAATGGCTCACATGGGCCAAAAGCGTAGATCAGGCGAAGACTATTTTACTCACCCTTCAGAAGTCCGGAATATAGTAAGAAGGTTTTATCCAAAAGACCATGCCGCACAAATGGCAGCCTTACTTCACGATAGTTTAGAGGACGCTCCAGGGTCGACTGTTGACACTGTAGAGGAGATGGAAGGTTTCATAAGGGGATCGATTCAAAACCCTCAGGCGGGTGAAACCGTTATTAACGCGGTCAAAGCTTTAACTCACGAAAAAAACGCTCCTTACGCAGACTATGTTGTTGGGCTGCTGAATAACCAGCTGGCTTTACGGGTGAAGCTGGCTGACATGGTTCATAACCTCAGCTCGACTCCGACACCAAGACAAAAAGCAAAATATACAAAGTCTATTGAAATGCTTTCAGACGCTGCCGATGGAATACCAAGCGGAATTAGCTCAAAGCACTGGAGCGAATTAACATCGCTCACAGAGCCTAAAGAACTGTCAGAGCTTCGCGCGGTAGTTAGAGAGTTTCTTTTACTCTAGGCCGCCGAGCATAGTGAGTGCTATAAGTCCAGGTAACCTTTCTTTGACGTATACACCAGAGAACAATACATCTGCCCTTCCACCCACATAAGAAAATGCAGACTCCAGTCTTCGACTAACATCTGGATCTGATGCCATATTTCCATCAACGATTAATAGAAGCGTTCCGGTTGTCGCTTGTCCTTTTGGAGCCGGGCATGGTGATGACCGTAAGCAGCCTTGATATACAAGAGACCCTAAGTCGTTTCTATTAACATCTTTAATGATTGTAGAGCCGATAACAATTCTTCCAGGTGCTCTTAAGCATCTTTCCAGATCCTTACTGTCGAATGTTTGTATTTCAGTATGCTCATCTGCTAACTTTAAAACTTGACTGAATAATTTTGCAAAATTCTTGTTCGCTGATGGGAACATATTTAGCATACCAACTTTCCCTCGTAAGAGCTGTAGTTGCTTTTCATTGTCTATTACTATATGCGGTTTATCGCTGACGTCACTCATCAAAGCAGAATAGTTCGTCGCTATTGCAGGGTTCAACATTTCCTGTGCGGTTGGTTTCGAAACGATATAAACAACTTGTCCGGAAGCCTCAACGGACTCTAGATATCTAGAAAGCGAGCCATGAAGCTCATGACTTGCAGAGCCAGTGCCACCCCCACCACCAGCTAATACAAAAAGCCAATCAACTTTTCCGATTCTAGTCCTAACAGCATCTTCGACCAAAGCGCTATTTTCATTTAAAACCTGCTTGCCAAGATCTACATCTTTCCCGACACCATCTGCGCCAGGGACTAAAACAAAATGGTTTGGGTCTAATCCACCGGGCTGATCTTTTTCTGTCGTATTAACCAGAATAGTCTTATTATATCCGATGTCAAGAAAAGCTTTAGCAAGCTTTCCACCGCCACCGCCGACTCCAATGAACCCACAACCGATTGCAGACCTTGCATCATTTTCTGGCAAAAGCCGTTCATCACCTTCAGCAGGATCATCATCGTAGGCCATGACAAAATCAAAATCATCATCATCTGCCACTGGTGTGTTTATGTATTGATCGTCGTCTTTATTACCGTTATTTGTTGACATATTATTTTCCTTCTTAGCAAGACCTTTAAAGTCTAAAGTTGTATCGCTTTCTTCGTAACTATCCCTTAAGGACCATGTTCCAGAAGCCATTCTCTTATTCCATTTATTATATTAAGTATTACCAGTTTATAAAAACCATTATTTAAGAGATACCAGGGCTACATAAAGACCTGTATAACGATGATTAAAAATGATAGCAAAACACAAAGTAGCGTTTTAAAGCTTAGCATTGACTCCCCTAAAAGCCACCACGTCAATATTGGAAAAACAAAGTAAGATATTGCAAAACCAAAAAACCTAACACCCCATGCAGATTCTTGAAACGCAGTGTAGCCAAATCGTGTCCCATAATACGCTAATATGCTTATGGGGATTGCTAAAACAATCGTTATAGCTAGACTCTTAGAGTGTAACGCTCCGTCTATTAGTTGCAGGTTTGTACTAAACCATACACCAATGTGAAGGAGCAAAAAGCACAAAAAGCAATATAGCAAGTTTAAGTTAAAAAAAGACATATTACCTATGTGTTAGTACATTATTTTGAGAAATTTGTGATTCGTCTAAAACTAATACTGCATTGCCGACCAGCACGCTATACATTATACCAATAGAAATGCTCTTTGACTCGTGGATATCAATAATCAACCCTGTGTGACCTGACGTCGTCATTACTATGTGACCTCTTGAGTACTTTTGCATGCCCTTAAGTATTGATCAGAAACTTCATGGATGCCTTCTTTCGTTAAAACAGCAAAGTAGTTTGCATACAGCCTATCGATAATAAGAACAAGCGAACCATCTGATATGTCAGGATGCCAAAGTGGTATTTGAGCTGTTTTATGCACCTCAATAAACTTACATATTTCCCCAATCATCATTTTTCTTAACCTCTTGAAATACAGAAAGTTCACAATTATAGAAAGCTTCACCAGTGTCTGACATAACATCAATAGAAGATTTAAGACTTACATGACCAGGAACTAAAGTCCTAAGCTGGTGCGCTAAATTCTTTTTTCTAGGCGACGTTAACACGATGCATAAAGACCCGACCGGGGGGTACTTTTTTCTTGTATCAGCATTCAAATGAATTAATTTTTCACCAAACATAATACGGACCAGCGACCCTTTCAAAACCATTGTTATTACGCGATTTCGATATTTAAGTCAGACAGCTGCTTAACTTGCTCCGGTACTACTTCTTCAACAATACTCCTGGCGTCTTTAAACTCCTGTGAGTTAATATCAAACGAATGGCGTAGCCAATATACATACACAGACCGAAGATAGGTGACAGGAGTTGATTTATGCTCTGTCAAGGAAACAACCCAATCGATAATTAGATCTTCGTCAAACTCCTCTATGATGAACGGGCACTTACCAGCTGGGATAACAACGGTCGAAGGCATTGCTACGGACTCGCCTTTCATACCCCAGTTCTTTGTGCTGGACTTTCTTGTTCTTCTTACTCTTTTTTTGCTTTTCATTAGAGTTCTCCTATGTTATCTTTTGTTTTTCTTTGATTTTTTTACGCGCTTTTTTCTAGGCGATGGCTTTCGCTTTTTTGAGTAGCCAGTTTTCTTTTCTTTTCTTTCACCTTGTAGTTCTCTATGTTCTTTTTCGAATTCTTCCTTCAAGGCGCTTTTCGTTGCAGAAATCTTTTTCTCTATTTTTTGTACCTTTTTTACCAGCATAGACCTCCACATAGGGCTTACAGTATCGATATATAGGCGGCCATCAAGATGGTCAATTTCATGCTGTAAACATGCGGAAGGAAAACCGGATAGCTCTATTGTCTTTGGTTTCCCAGATATAGAAGTGTATTCAACTCGGCATGACATTGGTCTTTTAACACGAGCAGATATGTGAGGTACGGAAAAACATGCTTCTTCATTACGCTGTATTTCTCCATACGTCTCTATTTTTGGATTAATGATGATCTCTGTTGCGCTCTCACCTTCAAGACCTAGCGCTTGAAAATTAACGATTATTACGCGCTTGAAAATACCAATTTGAGGAGCTGCTAAACCGTAACCTTCTAAAACACTAAATGTATCCTGGAGGTCTTTTATGCATTTATGATCTTTCTCTGTCCAGCTATCAAGAGGTGGCAGTTTGGTAGATTTTTTTCTTAAAGCACGGTCATGATCTAAGACTGTCATTACATTTTTGTACATTATTATACCTCGTCATCTTCTGAGCATTCTGATACCCACACCGCCAAGCAAAGGAATGAAGTGATTCCGCTTAAAAGCGATTGGTCTATCATTTGAAAAGCCGCGAAGTATGAAGCTAAACCCAAGTTTGTAAAAGCTAAAACAACGAATAGCTTGCCCTTGAGCGTGGATGGAATCATCTTTTAACTTTTAGACGGCTTCTTCTTTACAGAAGAAGATCTTTTTGTAGAAGACTTATTAATCGGTCTCTTCGCAGCTGGTGTGTGCCAGGTCTTTTTATCCTCTTTAGGCTGTACTTTCGCTGCAGGCTTTGGCTTTGGCTTTGTCGAACCTAACTTCGAAGCTGCTTTATCCACTGGGTCTGAAAATAGAAGCTTCCAATCATCGTCATTCATAAATAGAAGGTTTGCAGTACAAAAAGACTGCAAGTCTGTAATGCTAGTTATCTTATTTAGCTTTAGCCACTCTTCTTTATTTACAATTTTTCTTCTTCGTAAATACGAATTTAAATCTCTTAAGTCTCTCATTAGTTCCACTCATCAGGGTTATCGTTAGGGTTGTTTAACCTAATCATTTTAGCTTTTCTAGCCTTAATTTTCATCTTTGCTTCACTAAGCAAGATGTTTTTTTCTAAAACCAGATAGATGTTTTCTGGAATTTTCTTTCGATCGAACGTTTCCCAAGGGGTATTCTTTAACCAAAAAAGCGCTTTATTGACATTTGGAGGTGATGAGGCCAGCATTACGCCAAGCTCTTCGATAAGCTGTGCATACTTTTCATCATCCCAGTTAAGGGCCTCCAATATCTCAGTAGATGACCTTAGATTCTGAAGGTCATCATAAAGAGCTGTCATCATAGCTTTATTCCTTCTTCTTCCATAATATCCGCAATTGATTCTTGGAAGCGAGGGTCTAAAGCAATCCTATCTACTTCATCCTTTGACATACCATGCAGATCACAGATTGGAGCAGCTAATTTTCTCATTCCTTGTAAGAAGTAGTTCCTTGCAGCAGAGTGCTTCATAGGATAACCACGACCAGACATTTCTTCTGCGATTTCCCTATATCCCAAACCACCTCTTTCGCCGACAGTTGCATAACCATTTGTAGCTTTAAAACCTTTTGGCATACTCATTTTGCACTCCTTGCTTTGATGTTTTTCTTCATGTTTGTTGTTGCTGGAAAGTTTACGTGATCTTCAGGATTTTCAGTTAATCCGAAACGTAGCCTTATGATATTCTCTTCTCGAGGAGTGAGCCGCTTTAGAGCTACTGTTAAAAGATTCCTAACCGTAACCTTATCTAGCTCTTCTCCTGGATCGGTATCATCAATCCCACCGACAACTTCAGCAAAAGTTCTGCCACCTGAATCATCTGGTGATAATGACCTATCAAGAGATACAGCATGAGAGCCTGATTTATAGATTGCTCTTAAAGTGTCTGATGGTATACCAACAGCTGCGGCGATTTCATCAGGTGAAGGTTCGCAGTTGAACTCTTCGCTGTATTCTTCCTTAAACTTTTGAGCCTTGTACATGATTGCGCGGGCAGAGGTTGGCATCTTGATTGCACCAGACTGTCCTGCAACGTGCGACTGAACTGCTTGACGAATCCACCATACAGCATAAGTACTAAACTTGAACCCTTTACGCCAATCGAAGCGATCAACCGCTCTGATCAAACCAAGGTTTGATTCTTGGATTAAGTCCTCAAAAGAACATCCTTTATCACGAAAGTTTTTAGCGATAGAAATAGCAAGACGAAGATTAGACTCAATCATCTTGTTACGAGCCCTTTGGTCTCCGGCTTCGATGGCTTTTGCTAGCTCAACTTCCTCCTCCCTTGATAAGAGTTTATGGTTTCCCACGTTTTCGAAATATGTATCTAAGATCATAGATCCTCCGTTTAGTACATTAATAAAAGTTAGCTAACGTTATTACCAACCAACCATAATACTATTATACCATAGTTTAGCCTCGTCTTGCACGATTATCTCGATTATCTCGATTATCTCTATTATTATATCGATTTTGTCTATTATTCGACCTTTTTTGCAAAAAGTCTGAATGTGCTGCGCGCCTTCTATTACGGATCTCTAGTTCACGGAAAAGATAACAAATCTCAAATTCTAGACGACGAACTGTATCTAGGTTTTCTTCTCTTCTCTCTCTGTCACGCAAGATATATGATCTTTTATTTTCTAAAGAAAATATTTCCCGCTTGATTTTATCTTCTTTGATATAAGCGATGTCACCTGCAGCTATCGTGATTAAAGGTCTGGACATGATTTAGACTTTACTCCTTAGTCTTTAAATTGTTCATCTACAAGATCATCTTCGACCATCGAACACCCTACTGAAAGTAGATTAACAGAAACGCTAGTTGCATTCTGTAGGGCTAATCTTGTAACACGAACTGGATCTATTATTCCTGCCTCAAGTAGGTTACAAATATTTCCATCAATTCCATTATAACCATACCCTTCAGGTTTTTCACTAATTTTTTCTAAAATAACGTCTGGTACTGAACCGCAGTTTTGAGCAATTTGTCTTAGCGGTTCGCATGCAGCCCTATACACAATCGCTTCGCCAATAGGCATATTAGTGTCTGAATTCAGCTTCTTTTTCGCAAGGCTTGCCAGTAGCGATCCACCTCCAGAAACAACACCTTCTTGCATCGCAGCCTTAGTTGCGTATAGCGCATCTTCAACCCTATCTTTTCTTTCGCCAATCTCGATCTCTGTTGAGCCGCCCACTCTTAAGATACCGATTCCGCTATTTAGCCTTCTACGTCGCCTTGCTAAGACCTGTGCAAGATCATCGTCTGCTTCCTTCATGGCTTCAGAGATTTCTTGAGATCTGGTCTCGCATGACTCTTTAGAGCCTTTAGCACCAACAAATATAGTACGAAAACGGAACGAGGACATCTTTTTGCACTTACCTAAATCCTTAAGCTTGTAATCTCTCCACTGAGTTGGATCACCTGTTAAGAGTTCTGTACCTAAGAGAATGCACATGTCCCTAAGCGCCTCTAGTCTGGCTCCGCCAAATTCAGGGGCAGCTAATACGCAGGACTTCATATTATTCTTTGTTGTATTCATGATCAAAGCCTGTAATGCATCACCAGTCGTTTCTGGACCGACGATAACAAACGGCCGATCTTCCCTAGCTGACTCTTCCATAAAATGCATTATATGAGATACTGAAGATATTTTTTGATCGGTTACCAGTATAGCTGGGTTGGTTAGCTCGCAAGCCATCCTGGAGGGCTTATTGACAAAATAAGGTGATGTGTATCCCCTATCTAGTTCGCAGCCATCGACAACCTCTAGAGAGCTTTCAAACCCTTTAGCTTCGTCAACTGTGACTGTGCCATGTTCACCAACTGCTTTAATCGCGTCTACAATTAAGGAAGCCAAATCTTTCTCATGATTTACTGAAATATTTGCAACTCGAAGAAGATCCTCATCAGTCTTGACTGGTACTGCTGCACCTTGTACTTCTAGACAAAGACTTCTAGATGCCGCCATCATACCTTGCCTAACTTCTCTTAAGCCGTGACCAGCGCTAAGAGCCATTAAGCCTTCTTGATATAACGCGTTTGCCAGAACTGTTGCTGTGGTAGTGCCATCACCTGCTTCTTCAGCTGTTCTTTGAGCAGCTTCTCTAACTAGCTGGACGCCAAGATTTGCAAACTTATCACGAAGGTGAATTGCTCTTGCAACAGTGACACCATCCTTTGTTAGTAT
>Ga0209535_1000817_pt1 | contig 21651 bp, 37 predicted proteins | sample LinPmetageLP28_FD_184041 | JGI IMG/M metagenome (GOLD analysis project Ga0209535, IMG submission 184041) | Marine viral communities from the Pacific Ocean - LP-28 (SPAdes) (version 2) | ecosystem: Environmental > Aquatic > Marine > Oceanic | place: Pacific Ocean | collected 2009-08-22
GTAGACTCTGAAGAAAGGATTGGATAAGCACGAGTTTCCACAGTGCCTCCACCAAGTCTTCCTATAGGTCTAAGCCCAAAAGGGGCAGCAGTTGCAGTCATAGCAACCTCCTATGTATCGAGTTAAACTAAAGCTTAGATAGACTACCTATCTAAGCCGCCCTTCCCAAAGACAGTCCTTGTTTTATGCTCTGGCTCTAGCATAGGCATACGAGGATCACTTTGAGACATATAGTTGTTATCGACACCATCCATTTGATTAGCTGCTAAATTGCGGTAATATTCATCACGCTTGTCCATGTTTTCCTTTGCAGTACGACAAAGAAGCAAACCGCCTACTTCAATATTTCCTGAATACTTTGAACCCTCATCACTTTTGAGCATCAACTCTGGATGATCCTCTGCTTTGACAGGCTCCCAGCCTTCACGAAAACGCATTGAAATATTCCTATTATCCGCTTGTCCAACAGTGCTCGTTCTGCACCACCTATATACATAGCCTTCTTTAGGCTCTGGATCAGGTAGAACAGATGGTGGTGTCCAAGACTTTGTGCGTTCTGCACTCTCACGAGTACTAGCGTTTCTTTTTTCTCGCTTTTCTGACATTGATTAAATCCTTTAAGTTCCAAGTTTACGGATTTGTTCCGCATACTGTTCGTTTGTTATTCCAAGTTTTTTAGCCAAGTCAACTGCGGTTTTTGATAACTTAACAGTGCGTGAGCTTTTACTACCAGTTGCTCTAGTAGATGGTGCTACAACGGATGCATACGATTTGGAGGGAGATCCAGCGTAAGTGTTTGCGTCTTTAGAATCTTCCTTAAAGTAAGTAGGGAATACTTCTCTTAGACGATTGTCTATTTCAGACCAGTATTGATCTGGGTTGTCTCTAGCGTTAATACCATTGTTTTCAAGTTCTTGATGTTTACCCATAGCTAGGGCAGTCATTTGTTCATAACCTTTTTGCTGATACCAAGGGTTTTTAGCAACCCAAGCTGTAACTTTTGGATCAGTAGGTTGTTGAGGTTGAGGTTGAGGTGTATTCTTAAATTTAGCTGTGTTTTCTTGAGGCTTCCATTCAGGAACAGCAGTGTGTGCAAGCCTCTCTCTTTCAAAAGTAAGTTGTGCAAGTTTTTTCTGAGCCTCTACAATAGCTTCATTATCACCTTCATCATAAGCAGTTTTTAATTGGGACTCTACAGTTTTTAAATCTGCATCTGCTTTTGCTTTGCTGACATGTGATAAGGCTTGCCCACCTTCTGTAAGAAGCTTCCTAAGTTTTTCGTTTTCTGTTTGCTGGACTTGTGCAAAGTTAACAGCCTCTTCACGCATTCTTTGAGCTTCTTCTTTAACTCTTCTTTCTTCATGCCAATCATGCTTTAACTTTTTAATTCTTTTTTGAACTCTATCGCTATAATTTTCAAGATCATCATTATCTTCTGTAGTGTTATCTGCTTTTTCGATATCATTATTTTTAAGATAAGGAACATCCTCTTCAGGAACATCATTAACAACTTCAATATTCATCTTGAGTTGTTCTTCTTCTTTTGGTGCATTAATTGCTTCACTCATAATCTTTTGTACCCCCGTGGATCATCAACAACAGCTTCAACATTATCGTCATTAATTAACCTAAACTCTTTGCCGTGAATTTGGAACCTAGTCCCCTGGAAAGCTCGGACCAGAATAAAATCACCCTTCTTACAAAAAGGTCCGTTAGGAAACCTTTTAGTATCCATATAGCAATCTGGACCCATTTCTAATACAAACCCAATAACAGAAGCTATCGACTCTGTTTCAATAATAGCGTCAGGTTTAATAATGCCGCCAGTTGTTTTATCTGTGATTTCAGGAAGACCGATGAGTATTTTATACCCACAAGGCTTGGGAAGCTGAGAAGATTGACCCTTCTCTTGAGTAGACTTTTTATCTACAACTTTTAATTTAGAAGTATTTGCAGTCATTTTTTATCCAATTTGCAGGTATAAACCTGTTTGCGTAAATTTAAAGGCTTACGTTTACCATTAGTTTTCTTTGTTTGCTCTTCGTAATAGATCACTTATTTCTAAATCTATAATTCTTAATCCCTCTATTCTGCCAACCAGCCTTTGATAATCTTCAAAGTTTTTAGCACCGCCTACAGAAAGGTGCTCTTCACCTTGCTTCTTATGATCGTCAATTGATTTCCTCAAAATAGAGATAATATCAATACTCATTTATACCAACCTTTCAACAACAGCGTCAATACACTCAGTTATTATTATTAATATTACTGTTAAGTAATTGTTTTTATTATAAATTTATGCATTATGGCATTAAATTTTTAGCTATATCAACACCTATCTTAACCCCTTCGGATGTTTGAGATGCAGATAATTTTTCTCCATCAGCAATAAGATCAAGGTTTTTTTCTGCAATACTTGCTCCTATTTTCGCACCTTCTATTTCTTTTTTAGTTTCTAACTTCTGAATTTCTAGTTGATACTTAGAAAGGAATTTCTCCATATCTGCCTGAAGCCTCGCTTGCTCTGCTTGTGCTTTACGCTGTATGTCTAGTTGTTTTAACTCTAGCTCTTTCATTTGATTCTGAATAACTGGATCTTGCATCTGTTTCATATTTTCTTGAGCCTGGGCTTCAGCAACATCTTTCTGCAAGAGTTTGTCGGCAGCCTTAGATACAAGATCAGAAAGAGACTTTTCAATATCTTCTGGCAATGGATCGCCAATAGGAGGCAGAGAAACACCTAGCTGTTCTTCAATTTGTTTGCGATATTCAAAAGCTAAATGCTCTCTAATATGAGTTTCAGTAGCAGATTGAATAGCACCAGCCAAAGGAGATTGAGAAACAAGCTGTTGTATCTTTGGATCTTGCATAGCTGTCATATGCACTGTGATATGTGCTTGATGATCTTGATACTCAAAGGCTTTAACAGGTTTTGTATTGATAAGGTTCATATTTTCTACAGAAGGCTCTTCTGGTTTAACTTCAGAAGAGGTAGGAATAATCTTGTCAACGTCTTTAATTCCTAGTGTTTCTAGCATCTGTCTGTGTAAAACAGGCAGATCATACATCTGAGGAGCTTGTTGGGCTAACTGAAGTGCCGCTTGATATTGTGTAATTCTTTGTGCCATTGTTGAAGCATTAGGATCAGAAACGGGGATAACGTCTACTTTTTCATTAAAGTCTTTTACTCTACTAAACTCTTCTACCCCGTATCTCTCATATTTTTCTGGTAAATTCTGATGGATAACACGAGCAAGTATTTTAAACTCTTGTCTTAAAGCAGCGTGAAGTCTTGCTTGTGTGGCAGAAACAACTTTCATTGATCTTTCCATAAGAGCAAGAGTTGTTCCCACTGGGGCTTCTGTACCAGCTTGAGGAAGCTGCATATCTGGAATAGCAGCATACCTTCTCGCTTCTTCAACTATTGTTTGCATTAAACTAAACAATGTAGAAGATGGTTCTTTATAAGGAATAAAGGTTATGTTATCCCGAATAGCTCCACCAGGCACATCAACATCTCTAAACTCACCTGGTGCTATAGGGCTGTCATCACCCTTTATACGCAGACCACGCGACTTTAGACCAGCAGGTAAATTGGCGAGCGTTCCAGCGTCTACTAGCTGTCTAAGAATGGATGTCGCTGATTTCGCCATACCGCCAATCATATGAACCAGACCTAATCCGTAAAAACCTAGACCTGGCATAAACTTATAATGCACAAAATGATTTATTTTTCTTTTCTTGGGATCATCTTCTTCCCAGTTTCTTCTAATTGATAATATCTTCTGAGTTGACTTTTCAATAGTAATTACATAAGGCAGAGCTATACCAGTAGGCTCCCCATCTTTCATGTCTTCATCGTTAATAAGATCAACATTAACGTGCATCTCAAGTAAGACAAACCTGTCATCATACTCTGGTTCAGGAGATGATCCTTCTATATCATCATAAGCTTTCTGAATATCAGAATAGTCATCAGTAGGTTCAAGCAAATCAACATCTCGATAAAACCCAAGAACCTGTAACTTTTTGATTTCATTGTAAGATTTTTTCATAACATGTGTAAATCTTCCACATGTCATAAGATCAGAGGCTCCATATGAAACAACAAGATCTTCAGCAGGAACAAACACAGAATCTGCACGACCCATATCAATATCATAATAAATCTTTTTAAAAGCAGAACCAGCCAGAGGAAGACTAAACAACAACTGTTCATGCTCAGGTCTGTAATTTGTCATAACCTCTGTAATCTGATAGTTCATTTCGCTTTCAACACGATTAGCTTGTTTTTCAATATCAATATCTATAGGACCAAGTATCTGTGTTCTTACGGGACCAGCAGCAGGAAAGGTTTCCATAATAGAATGTGCCTGAAACCTAATAATAGATTCCGTTAAGACAGGGTGAAACACACCACAAGCTCCATTCCAGGGAGAAGTTTTCTCTTCAATCTCAAGACCCAGAAGTTTTAAACCTTTAACATAGGTTCTCTGCCAGTCTTTACGAGAAGAATTATCCGCATTAAATTGAGAAACAAGATCAGATGCTAAAGCGTCTAAATCATTATCCTCTATAATTTCAACAAGATTACCCCCATGAGAGATTCCCATAACCTCAGAAACCTCTGGGTTAAAATCTATAAGCATACCTCCGTCTTCTGTTTCTAAAGAAACGGATTCAGGATTTTCTATTTGTATAGTTACACCTTCAGTAGCAGAAGGCTCTCCTAAAATTGATTGTAATGCTTTTTCAATAGCCATCTAATTATTCCTAATAATAATCTGCTTGTACGGGGACAAAGGAACCATCATCATCTTCATCGCTTGATAACTTTACAAAACCACCTTGTCTAAACCTTAGTATTGCCTGAGTACATGAATCAACAAGATCATCGTGATCTCCAGAAGGAAAAGCAGCAAATTGTTCAACCACCTCGTCAGCCCATTTTGTTTCAGGACACCATATAGCACCTGATGCAAAAAGATCAGATACTGCGTTCACTCTGGATATCTTATCATTTCCTCGGCTTGGAGTAAACTCACTTACAGGAATACCCATAACACGCAATTCTTGGATCAAAGAATGACCAGATGCCTTGGCTTCTACAATAAAAGCATCAGGATGCCATTCATGGTAATAATCAAAAGCCACACGTTTTAAATCTGGAAACTCGTATCTATCTTGAAAAGCATCTAAAAGAATAAGTTCGTAGTTATTATTATTGCGTTCATTGATAAAAACACCCCAGGTTGTACATGCTGAGAAGTCACTACGTTCTTTTCTTGTAAAAGCAGTATCCCATGATTGGATAACAAACTCATATGGAGGAGGGATATCACTATCCCATTTTTTCCACCATTCCCTTTTAATAATAGCACCTTCTTCTGAAGTGGGATTTTGTTGATACTGAGCTTGCCATTTACTAACAGGAAGATCTGTCCTTAATGCTTGTAACTCGTTAATATCCCAAAACTCCCCCCATAGAGGTTTGTCATTAGGCATGATCGCAGGAAACTCGATTAACTCCCAGCCTTCAGATTTTATATTTTCTATTGAGTTCTTAATTAACTTTCCAGTTAAATCTCTTTTGTGCCAACGAGTCATCACTATGCAAATAGCTCCACCAGGTTGGAGTCTCTGTCTTGGACCTGATGTATACCACTCATGCACCTTATCAAAAACTTCAGGACTATACGCTCCTGCTTGTGCTTCTTGTTCCGAATGAGGATCATCAATAATAAGAAGATCCGCACCCTTACCTGTTACAGCACCGCCAACTCCGATAGAAAAATAATCACCGCCTTTATTTGTGTTCCATCTCCCAGCAGCTTTTGAATCAGATCTCAATTGAACATCTGGAAAAATTTCAGTAAAGATTTCATCTTGGAAAAGATTACGAACCTTCCTGCCAAATCCCGTAGCCAGCTCCGCAGTATGTGCCGTTTGAATAATTTTCTTTTCTGGATATTTCCCCAGGAACCATGCTGGGAAAAGATAAGAAGCAAATTCAGATTTAGTATGACGAGGAGGCATATTAATAATTAATCTTTTTAATTCCCCCTTAGCAATTCTTTCAAAAGCATTTGCCATAATTTTATGATGCCGACCTTCAATAAAAGAAGTCCAAACAGAATTAACAAAATGCATAAAATCTTCTTGAGCTTTTTCCCTATTTTCTTTTTCTTTTAATAAATCGACAATCTGAAGAGTTTCTTCAATAAGATCTTTATTCTTAGAGTTAGCTTTTGCAATAATATCAAAAGGATCAACTGAATTTTTTCTCATATAATCCAACGTATAACAGGTTTGTTTTCTAATTTAGAATTATTCCAAACAATCCAACAATAATCTGTACTTCCTTTTCCAAGTTTTATAGGTGTCCCTCCTGGTGGCATAGAGGGTCTGTGCGACATAATAAGAACTTCATCTACAGGAGTGTAGCGAAAGAAGTCAAATCTTTTTAAAGATGCTAAAAAACCTAACGGAACAATAACGGCAATTTTATTTTGCACATGTTTAAGGGCATGGGTAACAATATTAACTGTTATTCTATACGGAGGGTTTGTAATTATGTTTTCTCTTTTTGTTTTATCTTTTAAAAAATCAACAACGGGATATCGACCTTCCGATCTATCGACAAGATCAGATCCTGTGCCACCCGTAATTTTTGGAATATTTCCCTGACCACAACACGGATCATGTATATCCCCATCAAAGCTAACACTATCCATCAAAGCATCGACACAAAAAGCTGGCTCGACATACCAATCATTAACGACCCTTTTAAATTTAGCATTTACATTCATAAAGAAATAACCAATCCTTTAGTTCATTAATATAGAACTCTTGTTTGGATAGTTGCCCCCATGTGTGTTTGACACTCTTTCAGTAGATCTTATTAAAACACCTAAAGGCTTAGGTTTAATATCTAAGTTCATATGCCAATACCCTATGCCATGACTTCCTAATTTTCTAGGATCTTTATCAGGAATAGGAAACCCTGCGACAGTTTGCCTTCTAACAACACCAGATTGTTTTAAAACACTACCAACACTACCCGTGGTTAATCCTAAAACATTGGAGATATGTTTATACGTGCGACCATTCTTATACAAGGCAACAACACTATTCTTTACTTTATCAGTAAGCCTATTGCGTATACGTTTTTTTTTCATACTCAATGACCTCGATACAAAACATGTTTAAAACTATAATGTAATAAAAATACTAAAGCAAGCTAACATGATGATAGATAAAGAAAAATCAGGGCAAGTTGACATTTAGTGAAAAATATGGTACTTCTTGATATATATTATATTGCATTAACTCTTTATACGTTATTTTCCCCTTTATAATGTATACTGAAGTATAACATTGTTTTCCTTTTCCAATGTTATAACAAGAGTTAATTTCAGGCTCCCCTTTAAAAGGGGGAGCCTTTAAAACATAAACTATATAAATATGGTGTAAGGGTACAAATCCATACATAGAGTCAGTAACATCCTATATGATACATATAGCTTCATACTGCTATAGTAAAACATACATAATATATCTCATAAAAAATAAATAAAAAAATCTTGGTGGCACAAAAAATACTGAATTACAAAAGTAATGGTGTTGTTTGTGCAGAACTGTGTGTATAGGCGAGGCGTGACGCACACCCCTACACAGGGGGGTGGGGGGTAGGGGAGGGGTCTTTATCCTGTAAGTCCCCCCTATAGAAATGGCAGTATTCTGCGGTTCTTAGACACATTGGCGTTGTGTGTGTGTGAGTGCATGCCCGTCAAGCAATGGCTCTACCCTGCCGTTTTCATTATCTCCTGCAATCTTATTGCCAGCTCTTCACGTAGTTCCGCAGTGGTCTTATCATTGTTAGAGTTAATGTTGATCGTATCCTCAAGTGCACCAGACGCTTTTGCGAGTAGCTCCAATGCTCGAATGCGGGAGCTAGAATTAGATGTCGGGCTTGAGGGGTCAGTGAGTATGCTTTCCGCTTCAAGCCTCTCTAGGATCTGTTCTCGTCTTGAGTGGGTCAGACGCTGTGTATCCCTATCTTTTTGACGTTTATGCTTATCTATCATCGGGGCGATATCGGGGTGACTTACTAGCCTATACGCTTCATTGCTAATGCTTTTTGCACTCATGCCTTTAGCGTTATAAACTATTTTGTACGCTTCAGATCCGCTTATAGCTTCCCCATCCTCCCCATACACATATACCCTTGCAAACTCCTCTTGCTTGTTTGTTAGCTTCCTGCCTGCCTTCTTAATTGGTTTAAGACTAACCACCTTGTTGCTTTTTGTATCAGTCATATATACGCCTCGAATTAATTTTAATTTTAGTTATTGCCGTTATGATTAGAACAAACACAGAACCCAAAATTTTAAGTCATTGAAACTTAACACATTTATACCCTATCTCGGCAGCAGTTCGATCACATGGTTTTAACCATCATTTAACCATCATTTTGATACTCTTTTGATCACTGCCGCAGTTTATAAAATAACGTAAACGATTCGCTTTTTAATTTATTTTAGCACGTAAGCCGCACAAACCCTAGTTATTTTATAAACGAATCGCCTAACGAATCGCCTTCCATCTCAATAAGATGATTTAGAATATCGTTATATTTCAAGCACTTAGGTATTTAACCCAGAGTGCACCTTTCAAAAAGAGCATCTTTGATAAACCGCTGTTTTCTGGGGTTTAGATGATAGTTGTTGACATTGACTGTCACCTGTTCATAATGGGGTCAAGCCAATCGGCAACGACCCGAAACCTAACGGGTTAAGCATAAATAGAAAACGGGTGAAGCAGTGTAACCTTGGGCGTACCAGCGTCAAATCTAACCGAAGGGTGAGGGGTGAGAACTGTAGCAAAAGACTCAGAGAAGGGAGCTTTTTAACAAAGGAATTAATACGGCAGGATGGAGCCATTGCTTGATGCAACCATGATCCATCCATAACTAAACAATCGACACCGCCGATTGGTTTAGAGTTAAGCACTGTAAAGCAGTGTTTAGCACTGAATCAATCACACATAAAAAAGGGGTTTTATTATGTATAACTTTACATCAAAGCAGATCAAAAACGTGAGAAACAACTGGAAAACTCAAGGCATTTACTTGACTAAAGCACAAGCAATTGACTTTTTAATTTCAATAAAAGGAGTCTAATATGACTAATATAAACGATAGCGGAGAAATGATTCTTGATCTAAAAACTAAAATTTTAATCCTAAGAGCAAGAGATTTTGCAGAAAAAAACCTTACCAAGGTGGGTATGGCTACGCTTTTAGATTACAACGATAATGATGACTGGGCAAAATTTATAAAGTTTAATTGTTGTGACAACTGGAGAGAACTAAAAGAAAGCATGTTGCACACTGCCAAGGTTATAGAAAGGGGAAGAGATTATGACTAACGTATGGATTTTAGAAAAAAGAAACAATCAACCAGACATATTTTATCAAACCACTAAAGAGGATTTCACAGTATTCACAGCCGCCGAAATGGATTTTTCGGTGTGGAATGTTGAGAACGACAGACACTTAGAGAAAGATAAGGATGAGACAACTTTAACTTTCGCAGACGCTGTGGAATATGCAGACCAATGCATAGGTTCAGTTCATGTGTTTAATTCACGTAAACAACTTAACAAATTCAGAGGGGAATAATTATGGGTAAGTTCAAAAGTAAGAAACGTGACATAGATCAAGAAAGTTCTGATTTATTTTTAGAGGAATTGCAAGCATCAATGGCTGATGCCAAGGCTCAGGGTGAAACTTGGGAAAAACCTTGGTTCACTGTTTCGGTGGAGGCTCCGACATCTGGTTCAACAGGTAAAGAATACAAGGGCATGAACTGGTGGAACCTTAACTTGATAGCCAACAGGTACGGCTGGCAGGGTCAATGGATCACAGGCAAAAATGCTATGGACAGGGGGTGGATCTTGAAAGGCAAGAAGTCAGAGGCTTTTGTCTTTCAACCAAATTTGATACCTCAAAAGGAAGATTCTGAGGGTATCGTAACTCGCAAAGCCTTCACTATTTTCAAACCTATAGCGGTCTTCAACGAGAGCCAGTTTGATGAATTTGAAGCACCAGAACAACCCGACAGAGTTGACCTTGTGAAAATTTACGAGACAGCCGAGGATTTTGTAAAAAATACTGGGGCAATCATTAATAAATCACAGGGTTCAAGAGCCTTCTACAATGTCACTGGTCACGAAATCACAATACCTAAAACCGACATTTTCAAAGACACTTCAACGTCAACTGCTACTGAAAATTATTACGGGACATTGTTTCACGAGCTAACGCATTGGACTCTTAAAGATCTCAAAAGAGATGAGTTTGTTGCCAAGATGTATCCAAATGGAGGTAAAAAATTTGGTTCGAAACGCTACGCTTTTGAGGAATTGGTTGCTGAAATCGGGGCGGCAATGTTGTGTCAAAAACTAAATATAAGCCAGTCAATTCGATCTGACCACGCAAAATATCTAAACTCTTGGGTTGAAGTAGTCAAGGAAGACAAGACAGTGCTACGCAAGGCTTGTACTCTCGCTCAGAAAGCAGTTGAACATCTGGTTTCATTTCAAGAGCAAGAGGAACTAGCAGAAGCGGCTTAGTCAAACGGGGGTTAGCCACCCCCATTTTTTTAAAAGGGAAATATTATTATGAGTAATAAGAAATATTATTTAGGAACGATACTGGTTTCAAGAGAGGATACGGATATCGAAGAAGATGTGAATGTTTTGTATTGCACGGCTAAAGACCCTCAAAAAGTATTAGGTTTGATTGCGGAACATTTTATTGATATGCCAATGGGTAAAAGCCCTGTTAAAGATGAAGATGATTGGTGGGTTTTTGCTGATGGGTATATGACTCAAGTTTATAGTTACCATTCCATAAAAAAATCTACCTATGATGATCTGCAAGACAAAATATACACGAACAACAACCATAGTAAGGAGAATAACTAATGAATTTATTTATACTGTGTTTTATTTGCTCAACTTTATGCTCAGGAATTTTTGGCATTCACGCATTTACTTATCAATATTATGGCTCAAACCCAGAAGCTGAGCTTGCCACGCTGATGATAAAAGTCTTGTTCTTGGTGTTAAGTATGGTGACAGCAATGTCATCTATTTTATTTTTGAAAGGGATATTCCATGCAAAATAAAAAGATTAAATGCTTTAATTGCTCGACAGTTGGCAACGAAAGTAAGTTTGTAAATTTCATCCACGATGGTGCTATAGAAGCTGCTGATCTCATCTTTAGTGATGACACATTGGACTCTAAACGATCCACGAAATATGTACCAACCAGTCACCTTCTCACAAATCTCAAATGTAAGTGTGGCTCTTTAGCCTACGAAGTAAACAATCAAGGAGAGTTAAAATGAGTATTCAAAATTTACATTTAATATGGCACACCCACAACTTTTCAAATAACAAACAAGTTTTTATTTTTGAGGGTAAAGAACCTTGCAGTGAAAACCCCTTACACACCGAGGACGGCGACAACCCAGAGGATATGATTACATTTCAGTATCGAGTTGATCATGCTGATTCCGAAAATGAAGCATGGGACATGATGTCTACTGGCTCTTGGGACACGCAGGAGAGGTGTTATGAGTAGAGCAAGAGAACACCTTGAATTTTTGGGGGGCAGTTGGGAAGATATATGCAGTTCATTGGCTTCTGAAAATTTATATGAAGATGGTGAACTTTCAATGAAACAGGCTGAACAAAAACGTAGAAATTTAATAACAAAATCCAAAGCACTTTATGATGCGGGGTGTCCTTGTCCTCAATATATTTTTGAATGGTGCGAGGACAAAGAAGCAATAGAAAATTTTTTAGAGGAGACAAACGATGACTGACATAGGAAACAGGTGCGTACATTGTAATCTTGATACATCTTTTGGAAGCGGTCGCTTTGTTGATCGTATTCCTGCTAATGCAGATTGTGAGGAAGAGGATTCCGAAGGTAATATAATTTTTAAAGAGGGGGAATATCGTGATGGATATGCATGTGTCAAATGCATAACAATAGAGGAGGTTGAAATATTACAATGTTATATTTGAAAGAAAGATCATTTGATCTCGAAGTTAAGGCATTCAGAAAACGTAAAAAAATAAAGCAACGGCTTCAAGATTTGTTAGCAATCTGTTTTATAATATACTTTATCTACATAAGTTATTTAATAGTAAATAATATTATGTATTCATTAACAGATTAAACTATTCATGCCACCTTTTAAGGGTGGCATTAATTTATAATGAAAGGGATTAGTTATGAATAACTTTAATAATTTAAGTGATGAGTTAAAACTATCAGTAGAGAGACTGGTTAACTCAGCATCTTCTATGGCAGGTCAGAGCCAAGTTTTAAAACATATGAAGGAAGATATAGATAGAATCGTAGAACGAAGGCGGCATGAGTCCCAATTAACTTTAAATCAGGAGGGGTATTGACTATGACATTCCAAACAGTTAGTGCCTCTCAAAATTATGAGGTGATGCAATGCACAAATTGCGAGGGGGAAGGGATGATAAAAACTTCAATCGGAGAAACCTATTGCCTAGAATGTTATGGAGTAGGTGAAGTGCTGACATCAAAGGGAAGGTTAAGAAAGTTCTTAGATACATTCGATATACCTAACAGATATAGTAAAGGATGGTAGTTATGAATTACGAATACAACGATGGTGGAAGAGCCGAAGCAGGGTTCAAAGGCGAGGCAGGAGATTGTGTTTGCAGAGCCATAGTTATAGCGTCAGGCAGACCATATAAGGAAATCTATGATAGGTTAGCTGAAGGTAATGCAACGCAACGCAAAACAAAACGGATGAGCAAGCAGTCACGATCCGCTCGTAATGGAATTTATACCACACGCAAGTGGTTTAAATCTTACATGATGGAATTGGGATTTACTTGGACTCCCACGATGCAGATCGGTTCGGGATGCAAGGTTCATCTTACATCAGGGGAGCTACCGAAAGGTCGATTAGTGTGTTCTGTTTCAAAGCATTATGTTTCTGTTATTGATGGGGTTATTCAAGATACTCACGACTGCTCACGAGAAGGGACACGATGCGTATATGGGTATTGGAAACTTTAGAAAGGGAAACACAATGAGTAATTTAAAATATAAATGGTGGGACTTTCATAAGAAAAATCCACAGGTTTATGAACTTGTAGAACACTTTACATTTGAAGTTATCAAACGAGGTTTCAAAAATTACAGTATCAAATCTGTTTTTGAAAGGATCAGGTGGCATACTGATGTCGAAACTACAGGTGTTAAGTTTAAGCTGTCGAACAATCACACAGCTTACTACGCAAGATTATTTATGGTTAAAAACCCAGATTATGAGGGTTTCTTTAGAACAAAACAAACGAGGGGTGATTTATAATGAAGATTGTATACGCTACATTTAAAATAATGATCGAGGATAATGCAGATATAGATGAGGTATCTGCTGAAGCAGAATATAATTTTAGACATGATGATATTGTAGCTACGGAATGGATAGCGACAGAAGAAACTAATTAGAATTATATATTTTTATTACAGAAAAGGGAGAAGTTATAATGGATATTCAATACGTTGGGGAATATAAAAGAGGCAAGTACCACGGGCAGGGAACCTGCACTTATGCTAATGGTAACAAATATGTTGGTGAATATGTATACGGCATGATGCATGGACATGGAACCTTCACTTTTTCTAATGGCAGTAAGTATATAGGTGAATTTAAAGACGGCAAATATCATGGGCAAGGAACCTTCACTTTTACTAATGGCGAAAAGTATGTTGGTGAATATAAAAACAACAAACAAAACGGACAAGGAATACTTAAGTTAGCTGATGGTGACAAATACGTTGGGGAATTTAAAAAGAGTAAATTCTACGGGCTAGGAGTATTAACTTCTGCCGATGGCTCCCGATATGTGGGGCGGTGGAAAGACAACTTGTATCATGGTCAAGGAGCATTAACTATTGTCAATGGTGGCAATTATATTGGGGAATGGAAAGAAGGCAACCGACATGGTGAAGGAGTATTAACCTTTGTAGATGGTCGCAAATACGTAGGTAATTTTGCCAACAATTTATTTCATGCTGAGGGTACACTAACCTATCCAAATAAAACTAGTCGTGTAGGTCAATGGCACAAAGGTAAATTTATAGAGCCAAAAGAAAAAATAGATACTGTAATGCCTGATGGTTTAAATAAATACACTTTTACTAAAGAAGTACTAGCACCTATATGGCTTTCAACTACTGTGGTGGCGAACTCAATGAAGGAAGCCTTTGGTATCGGTGATAAACTAAAGTTAAATGATTTCACTATTACAAGTTTTGACTTAACTAATCCACAGCGGATCACATCAGGGGTTGCAGAGTACAGCGAATATAATGTAATGATAAATGGAAAGGGGAATAAAGATGAAGTATAAATGCAATGCGTGTGGCAACACTGCTGTTGATGAACATGATGCGTGGTGTAAGTTTACAGTTGTGTCTGCAAAATCAGATATAATAAATCTAAGTTCAGAAACAAATAAATTCCTGGTGGATAAGTTTGGAGAGGGTTGCGTCTTAAAAAATGTTTCAACATTTGAGAACAAGCAGTTCTTGGTATGCAATAGTTGCAATACAATCGGACATGAAATAAAAACGATAGCCTTGATGACCCCTGTTGATTGGGAGGAAGAGCCAGAGAATGAGGATGCGACTGACTTCAGAGACATTCAAAGCACTGTCACAAATGATGATCTGTCTACATTAATAAATATTCGGAGCAATAATATTAAGATGTGTATTGCGGCTGTAACTCCTGAGATCCCTCAAGTTGATATACAAACAGTTGTTGTATCTAATTTAGATAAAATAAATCCAAGTTCATACGTCAAGGAAACAGACAGCATCAGTCTTTTATCTGATCTGTATACCAAAACTTGTAGACCTGTTGGATGGATTAGGGCTAAGGATTTCTTTCTTAATATAAATTGGGCTAATTTTTATTATAAAATAAGCACAGCTATTGCTAGTGGAGAAGGTAGTACTGAGTTAAATATATCTGAAGTTGCATCCTTTCCCGAAACTTATGAGGGAGAAGAGGTGGAAAATGATCTGCACTAATTGTAATGATACTAAGTATGTATTGTATAAAGATATTACAGATCGAGACAATGCGTTAGCACATTGTGGATACTGTAGCAGCAGAGAAAATGGGGATTCAGTTATAGTGAAAAGGGGTAGCTTAAATGATATTAAATCATTCTTTAATTCTGGAGAGGACAGATAATAAATTAAGGGCTAGGATAGTCTGTCCATTCTGTGAAAATGACAGGAAGAAAAAGAACGAGAGGTGTATGAGTGTTACACGTTTTAGAACAGGTGATAAACTAGCATTGTATAATTGCCACCATTGCAACGAGAGTAGTGCAATTTTTAAAAAGGGGAATGAAATGGTAGCAGAGCAGAAGAAAGTACAATTGATAGAGCCAAAGGTTACTGCCAAGGTTGTATCAATAGAAGCGTACAAGGGTAAGGATGCAGGAGAGGCAGTCTTTAAATGGTTAACAGATAATCGCAAGATATCTGTAGATATTTTTCATGCGAAGTATCATTGCTTTAGTGATAAGCAATTCTTTCCATCATCAAATAAAGAAGAGTTCTGTGTAGGTATACCTTTCTTTAATGAAGAGGGTGAGAAGTATGCTGTGAAGTATCGAAGTGTCGAGAGCAAAGCATTTACCCAAAGAAATATTATTGGAACGGGAGGTGCTAAAACATTCTTTGGCATAGAGCAGATCCCAAATGATGCTGATCAAATAATAATTGTCGAGGGTGAGCTTGATCTATTAGCAATCAAAACAGTTATGCCTGATGCTCATGTAATGAGTGTTCCAAATGGTGCTCCTAATAAGATCTCTACTAAAGAAATAAATGAGGACACTGACAATGCTTTCAAATACTTTTACTCAGCTAAAGATAAGATATTGTCTGCTAAGAAGATTGTACTAGCATGTGACAACGATGCTCCAGGCGAGGCTCTTGTTGAAGAGCTTGCTAGAAGAATTGGTAAAGCTAAATGTTTAAAGGTTTCTTGGAACGGAAAGAAAGACGCTAATGATGTCCTGCAAGAAAGCACCGAAGCATTAGTGGAGTGTATCGAGAATGCTGTTGAGTTCCCTATCAAAGGGTTGTACAGCCCCAATCATTATAAAGATGGTGTCATGCAGTTGTACGAGGAAGGTTACGCAGGTGGTCTGTCAACAGGTTTAGAGAACGTAGATAATCTTTTTACAATAGCCGAGGGACAGTTAACCATAGTTACTGGTCATCCATCATCAGGTAAATCAGAGTTCGTAGATCAGTTATTAGTAAACCTTACAGAGCTTCATGGTTATAAACATTGCTTATGTTCTTTTGAAAACGATCCTCGCTTACATGTTATAAAGCTCTTAGAGAAGAGGTTAAGAAAACCTTTTATGGATGGTCCGACTGCAAGACTAACTCGTGAAGAGGTAGAGGAAGGAATGAAATGGATTAATGAAAACTTTTTGTTCATGGAGAATGCTGACGGCACACAATCTTCCATCGAGAGTATCTTAGAACGAGCAAGGGATGCTATATTTAAAATAGGGATACGGACTCTAGTCATTGATCCTTATAACTACATTGATATAGATAAGAAGACTACGACTGAGACAGACGCTATAAGTACTTTACTAACTAAGATACGTTTGTTTGCCCAGGCTAATCAGATCCACGTATTCTTTGTCGCTCATCCAAGTAAGATGGCGAGAGAGAATGGAAAGGTCCAAGCCGCTATGGGATATGATGTCTCTGGTAGTGCCAATTGGTTTTCTAAAACGGACAACGGGATTACAATTCATAGAGATAAAGATAACGAGGGTGTGACAGAGTTCCATTGTTGGAAGGTACGTTATAAATGGGTAGGCAATACAGGTAACACTACTGTGTCTTATGAGAAAGCAACAGGCATATACAGCTCTTTAAAGTTTGATGAGAAAGAGTTAGATAAACTAGACGCTATAATAAAAGATGATAACAAAAGATGGTATGACAATTTAGATTTCTAAATTATGCCTGGTTCTAAGAATAATATTTTTTATATGTGGGTTATCTTTATTTGAATACAGTTTGTTGCATAGCTCAACGGGGTTGATGTTAAGTTTGTCCCAGAAGATATGCTCACCAGTATTGTGTTGTTCTCTATGATGCTTATTACATAGAGGCACACAGTATCTATCGCTTGGTTTTAAAGATGTGCCTCCGTCAGTACCTATTCTAACATGAGCCGCCTCACATGGTTTACTAAAGCAGACCACGCAAGGTAGCTGACGTATAATTTTTAAGTACTTGCTATCTCTAGTAGTTGGGAGACACGATCTCAAGGACTTCACCTTCCAATGCATCAGCGTCTGTACCTTCTAATAAGTTTATATCAGTACATATAATCTGTATCGCATGATTAAAATAAATTTTAAACTCTTGCTCACTCATCTTGTCAAAAGAAAGTGAGTTGTATTCGATGTTAATAAAATTGTCTGGATCTACTATCTCTTTATAGAACCCTGCTTTTCTTTTGATATAGTTTGATACCTGTTCTTTACGAACAAACGAATCTGAATTGTCTACTACAATCTGCATCAGTACCCAGTACAGGCTGTTTCTTTTCCTGTTCCTGGCTTCTTTTATGTTAACCTGATGTACACTCTCTATTTTTATTTGCCTTATTTCTTCTTCATCTGATTGATCAAAAGGAATTAAAGCGTCTACATGACCACCCTCTTTGATCAAAGGAAAGTCTCTGTTAATTCTTTGTTTAATTACCCAAAACTTTTTCAATTTTTGACACCTCTATTTCAGCTCTTGGATTGTCTTTATCTAAACCCCAGTAGATATGTTTCTCTTTTACTTGACGATCATTCTTATAGATGAACCCCTCCATAGCATCTAAAATAAGAGACTCATCCAGGTCAGGTCTTCTTGAAGCATAGTAGATAAACATAAACACTGAGACATCGCCCTCGATGAGAGGATCAAGAACAATGCACTGCTTCTCAAATTCTTTTAGGTATGCCCTAGCTTTATCTGATTTAATAAACGCTGTTCTGTTTCCAAATCGAACAGCCTTACGACTGTTTGCCTTTGAATATGGCTGACCTTTAATCACAAACTTCACTGGTGTATCTGTTGACATACAATATTAATCAATGCTATAAAATATTTGAAAGGGAAATAATATGAACGTCACAAACAAACATTGCTTGGATGAACGATGGTTAAAAATATATGAATATTACACTCACGATAAAGGTGATAGTCATTACTCAATAACACAACTGTTAAACCCACCTCAACTTGAGGCTTTAAAAATCATACATAAAGAACATCTTACTATAGATATTAGTGATCAAATTGCAAGTATTTTAGGGTCTATGATGCATGAGAAACTGTATGACATATCTGACAAAAATTCTGATAGCATTGAAGAGGAAAGATTATACCTTACTATAAATGGTATAAGGTTTTCTGGTCAGCCTGATAGGGTTTTTAAAACAAAAAGAGGTTGGACAATAGGCGATTGGAAACAGACTAGTGCTTACGCAGTTATGAAACCCAAGAAAGAATGGGAGGAACAGCTTAACTGTTACGCATATCTTTTGAAGCATGGCAGTAATGCCGATGGCTTTGACTATAACATTGACGTTTCCTCATTAGAGATTACAGCAGTAATTAAAGATTGGAAGAGGCGTGATGCTCAGACAAGACATGATTATCCTCAAGCTCAAGTCGTTAATATTCCTGTGCCTTTATGGTCAGAGAAAGAGCAACTAAGATTTATAACGGATCGCCTCAACACACATGCCGCTTACACTGTAAATTTAGGAGGCGGTGGAGAGGTTCTGTTTGAACATGTTGAATGTTCAGATGAGGAACGATGGGCAAACGGAGGTGGGTTTGCTGTTATGAAAGCAGGAAGAAAGACAGCAGTTAGGGTCTTTAATAATAAAGATAAAGCCACCTCATACATTGCAGAGAGTAACTTTAAAAAAGATTTATACATCGAGGAAAGAGAAAGGACTTACATAAGATGCGAAAACTATTGTGAAGTATCTCAATTTTGTGATCAATTTAATAAAAGGGAAATATAATTATGACTAACGCTAAAAAAGAAAAGCTAGAAACATTCGGTGAGGTGTTTAACAAACTTCAGAAAATAGATCTGTCAGATCATGTAGAGCAGAGAGGTTCAGGTAATCATAGCCTGACATATCTGCCCTGGTCCAAGGCAACCTCTGTATTAAGAGAACACTATCCAGAGTTTAAAGAATATCATCACACCTTTCCGCTATCTAATGGTACGGATGACAGGTATTACCCTGCTCAATTTGACGATCATGGCAATGCTTTTGTCCAGGTTACTATTGAGATAAATCCTAACGTAAAAGCTACAGAGATATTACCTGTGACAAACTATGCTCACAAGGCTGTTAAACATCCTGACGCACGAGATGTGAATGACAGCATCAAGCGGTGTTTGGTTAAGACTATGGCTAAACTTGGACTAGGGTTATACATATACAGTGGAGAAGGGTTACCTCCTAAAGAAGAAGATAGTAAGAAGGTTGTTAAAGAGACTTCAGTACCAAAGGATGTTAACTCTATATCTGGAGAAAATAAACCTCATGTAGATGTTTACTCCCCTGCTGTAATTGATGTTTTAGATTTAGCTATTACAACATCAAAAACTTTTTATGGATTAAGTCGTGTGTATTCTCATAAACAGAACAAAGAAATATTTGATGATTTAGAATTGCAGGTTAATCTGACTGATGCAAGTGACACATGTAAGGATCAGTTAAAAAGATTACAGACACTTGTAACTAATCAGTCAAAAGAGATTCTTCCAAAAGAGATAGAGAGTTTGAAAGGTTTAAAAGAACTTGCTACCCTTTGGAAAGATAACCTAGATCTTTTTAATTTTATAAAAAGATATAGTGAGATGGAATGGCAATCCATTCGTGATCTTTTCACCAAAAGAAAAGATAGTTTAAACAAATAAATTGTAAAAGGAATATAAAATTATGGCTACCAACGAAAAGTATTTAGACAAAGGAACTCTTTGGATTAACAAAGATAAGACAGACAAAGCACCAATAGCTAAAGGAGACTTGAAACTTAGTCCTCTTACAGTAAAAGGATTACTTGCAAAGATAACAGCAGGTGAAGACGCTGTAATAAAACTTTCATCTTGGAAGAAGACTGTTACTACAAAGATGGGTGAGAAAGATATTCTTACACTCGCTGTAGATGATGAGTCCTGGAAACAAAACGGATCTTACAATAACAACAAGTCAGATATGAGAGATGATCCACTTGACTTTTAAAGTAAAGGAAAGAACATGAATAAAGAAACTGAAATATCATTTAGTATTCTTCTTCCTAAAGAGTTACATCAAGAGTTAGAGACTAAGAAAACAATACTTGGTGTCAAGGGGATTGGAGAGTTAATAAGAAGAGGAATACCCTCTGTGCTAAACGATGAAACATTTGAAGATGGTTATCATAAAGCTATGCAGGATGTATCAAAAATTGCTAAAGGCATTTTTCTAAGTAACGAAAATAACAAAAAGTTTCAGACTGCAATCGCTACAGCAATTCGTGATAGGTTTAATAAGCATTAAAACATGAAAGGTCTATGGCTTAACTATAAACCCCACAGAGAGACATCTCTTTCTGTGGGGTGTGTTAGTATATGGAGGGGTAGAGATAGCTCTGTACGTGTAAATTAGGAGCAAAAATTACAGTAGTTTTTAGATAAAGTACCCGACTATAGCACCTACCACAAATCCTACTACTGTAAACCCGACACAAACGTAAGGCATCTGATCAATGGCAATTGCCAGGTTGTTTCTTCTTTCGTTTGCCCACTTTTCTAAACGCTCGTCAATATCTGTCTTACTTAAAATCTTTTCTATCTTTTTCTTAACAGCCATATTACTTGTTCCTTATTCAATTTAATTAAATGGGTTTATCTTTTTATTATTTTCTATATTTAATTCTAAGAAGACAGGAGTGTTCTCACCAACGTATGCTCCTTGAACATTGTACTCAAAGTATTCTTCAGCTTCTTCTCTATCCATACCATCACGCATAATAAGTATATCAATACATTTATCTCTATTGTAGACAGCTACTGTTTGACTAAACTGGTTACCCACACCCATGAACGCATCTTCAAATCCATCAGCAACCAGTAGCCCTTCTTCCCATACTCCAGGAAATTCTTCCTTCAGTTTATCATTAAAAGTAATCATGTATTCCCCTTATCTATTTTTTAAAAAACTTTGCCGCACTTCTTACACCAAAACTTGCCGCAACAATAACGCCAAGACTTGCAGTGTACCAGGTCGGAGCCTTATCTAAAGCTTCAAAACCTTTCATTACAATATCAACCCCTTTCTCACCTGTAAATGAAAGTATTAATGGTATCGACCAGAGTCCTAGTATCCATTCATCTTTCCAAGAATCTTTACTGGCTTCTGCCATCGTTTGATCCCAGTCTATCTCGCCTGTTGCCATCTTTGTCTTAC
>Ga0209535_1000819_pt1 | contig 21632 bp, 27 predicted proteins | sample LinPmetageLP28_FD_184041 | JGI IMG/M metagenome (GOLD analysis project Ga0209535, IMG submission 184041) | Marine viral communities from the Pacific Ocean - LP-28 (SPAdes) (version 2) | ecosystem: Environmental > Aquatic > Marine > Oceanic | place: Pacific Ocean | collected 2009-08-22
CCTAATTCTTTTCGTTTTAATGGCATTGGTTCTCCACATTTTGGACATGCTATCATTTCTAATTTTTCCATTGTTTTTGTTTGATACATATATTAATCTTTAAATAACTTTAATTTTTTACACACATTATATACTTGCAATGGTGTTTTTGCTTTATGTCTTTTACCGGTTTCTTTATCTTTTATAAAATGTTCTTCATCATTTTCTATTTTAGCTCCATTAACATACCAAAATATTATTTCAGCTATCTGGTCTCCATAATGTTCATATACTAAATCTTCCATGGTTTGGAAATATAAATCTTCATACATTATAAGGTTTATACCATATTCTGTAAATATTTTTTCAGTACGTTCTTGCATAGACACTAACCTATTTAATAAAGCAAGAAAAAACCTTTTATGTTTATTTTCCGATTTTTTAGGATTTTCTTCCATTTGAAGCTTTAAACCCCCAATAGTGATAGATTTTTTGGGTTTTTTATGCTTCATGTTTTAATTAAACTATTTTGGTATTCATTTAAAGAATTTATTTTAATTTTAAGGTTACCTAATTCAAATTCTCCTATTTTTCCACTATCTTGTATAATTTCAGATAATTGGTTTAGTATTTGAAAATCTTGTTGATTAAAGGATGTTCCATCTATTGTAACTAAAATTTCATTAGTTTTAGCAGATTCTAAAATTCTTACTCTATTTTGTAAATCAAAAGATGTTTTTAATGACTCTTGTTTTTGATATGTTATATAATCACCATCTGTATAAATTGTACTACACCAAGGTTCTAAAGTTTCTAATAATTGTAATGTTGAATTTTTGATTATAAAACCTATATCATATTTGGGGGGAACAATTGGTTTCATTAAAGCATCATGTTTGCAAAAGTGTCCCCATTTACGTAAAAATTCTCTTGTTGATTTTTGGTTTTGAGCTAACCACTCATCTGTTTCTCTATTCTTCATAAACACTTCACCATTTGGGTTTCGTGTTGCACCATCAGCAAATCTACTACCTCTACAAGTCATATGGTAAACAAAACCTTCCCAAGTTTGAATGAATTTAATCCCATTCAAATAAAAACGGTTAAAAATATCGGTATCTTCTTTTGATTGAGGGGCAAATATTTCATCGTGTCCTCCTATTTCTTGGAAATCTGATTTGAAAAATGCCCAAGGTGCAAATATGCCTTCTGTAGTTTTTTTATCCATCCTAATATTAGAAATAAATTCTAATAACTCGTCTTCTTTAAATTCCTCAGGCTCAATACCAAAATCTTGTAATACTTTTTCTGGCCCATCCGGGTGTAACGGAGGTTCAATTCTAGTAAGTGATACTATAGTTTTTTTTCTTAAATTATTTTTAACTGCGTCTAACGCGTTAGGACACAAATACATATCAGCATGGTAAATCATACAGATATCGCTGGTAGCCACGTCATTTACTAGAGTATCATATAATATAGTATGGCCTAAACGTGTTGGTCCTTCATTCCTGATTGCCTTAAATAATGGGTCTTTTTCCATCATCTCTTTACACCACTCCCAAGTGTTATCTTTGTCACTAAAGTCATCAGCTACACAAATTTCTACTTCATGGTCACCTTGGTTTTTACGAATTGAATCATAAGACCATTTAAGATATTTAAGATTATTTCTACTTGGTTGAATTAAAGATATTTTCATATTATATAATTTTTAGGTTGAAGAATTGCTAAAGTTTGACTTGAATATACTATAGAAGCAACTTCATTAAAATATTTTAAAGCTACTACTCTATATCTATCTCTCCCCTGCATCCAAAAATCATGGAAAAAAACTAACCCATCTTCTTTGAGATATGGAATACAATATTCTACACAAAATTGTCTAGCTCTTCCGTCAACTAAAATTCTATCATATTTTTTTTTAATCTTTGAAGGATATTCTATATAACTTTTATATCTTTCATAATTACTAGGAAAATCACTACCACCATCCTCATTTGGGACATGGTGAGTTTTTACATTATTTAATTCATTTTTTAATACTTTATCAGTAACTTGAGAATGCCATTCTTTATTATGTTCGATAGAATCATATTCTTTTACATAATTAGGAAATAGAATTGTACTTCCACCACAACCCCATTCTAACATAGTATGTTGTTTATCTAAAAAAGCAATTATTAAATTAATCTCGGATTCATGCATCCAGGGTTTATCTGGGACTTCTATATTATTCATATTTTAAATTTATTTTCTAAGTAGTGGTCTTTATATTTTTGTGTTGCAATTTGACTGGAATGTATGTAAAATTCTTGGTTATTCCTAAGTTTATTTGCTAGGTTTTTAGCTTCTCTTAAATCGCCTATTTCAACTGTTAAATCTGGGTGGCATATTTCTTGAGTATCTAATCCTTTATATCCTATACAGGGTATACCTAAATAAGCACAATTTAAAGCAAATGTCCCAGCAGCATGTGTTCGCATTAAATGTATTCCTATTTTAAATTCATTTAATTTATGTATCCATTGTTTCCAACTCATATAAGGTAAATGTGTTAAAAATTGTTCTTCATTATCTTGTTTTCTTCCCATACTAGGGGCATATACAGTGTCAGTAATTTCTTGAGCTACCATGTAAGAATCAAAACCTCCATACCAATTAACAAAATTTCCTCCAATTATAACCCCATCTCTTTTAACTTCTTTAAGTTCTCCTATTGCATCTTCTATCATTAAAGATTTCATCACCCTAACATCTTGGTGGTCAGTTAACCCTTCATAATAATTTTTATCTAAATCATTATGGGTAAAAATAATATCTGATTCTATTAAAGTATTAAAATACCATATTTGTCTTTCTAAAGGATAATCTTGGAAGTACCAATGTGGGCCTTCTTGCATTACTGCTACTTTAGTACAAATATTTTTTAATTTACTTAATTCAAAATTAGGATTTTTTTTAGGAATAATTATAATCCCTAAATCATATTGTTTTAAAGGAAGGGAGTTTATATTATAATGATCCGCATTTAAAGCACACATCCAAGCAAATTCTGTTCTCATATTTTCATGAGTTCTTGGAATTTTACCTTGAAATCCCATTTCTGTAAAAAAAGCTATTTCCATTTTTCTATATAATCACTACAAATACCATAACAATCTTTTATATTTTCTGCATGTCCTAATTCGGGCAATACGCATATACTATCACAATATAATAACTTATTTGGGTAAGTCCAAATGTAGTTTTGAGAAGTTATAGTATAATCATCATTCTGATGCCAAAAATAATGTATATTATTTTCTTTTTTCATCATTGATAATGCTTTAAAATTTTTTGCATGACACCAAAGTTTTTTATTTTTTAGAAATGATATACCTATAGGAAATGTAGGTTTATCATGACCTAACCAAAATCCATTATTATACCAAACATCTATTTCTACATCATATCCTTTTTTAAGAGTATCTAAAACATACTCTGGCATGTTTTCTAATCCTGGTTGTTTCCCTGATATATTTCCTCTGTGAGATATTAATTTCATTTATTATTTTCTAAGTAATACTTTAAATCTTCTGGGGTTCCTAATCCCCACATTTTATCAATATTAAATGTCCTAATTTCTTTTCCATCTTTAATAGCTTGGTTAAAAACTGGACATACATAAAATTCATTATTAACTCTAATATTTTTATCGATCATTTCTTCTGCGTATTTAACAAAATCAGAACCTTGTTTCCAAAAATAATAACCTACAGTTGCTATATTGGATATTGGGTTTTTTTCTGCTACCTCAGTAACAAGTCCTGCATTATTTAATTTTGCAAATGACCATTTAGGGTGAGTTGATTCAAATGATACTATTCCTCCATCAGCATTTGTTTCATTCATTTTATACATAAATTCATTTGAATCCCATTCTACAAATTGATCTGAATTAGCAAAAAATAATGGGTTATTATTATCAATATATTCTTTAGCTAATAAAGCTGTACATGCAGCTCCTTCTGTTATCCCATCTACTTCTATAACTTTACAATTTGGAGTTATTAAATTTAATAATGTATCTAAGTTATATTTTTCTCTATGAGATTTTTGTACTATATAAATATAATTTGCTTTTATATTAAGATTTTCAACAACTACCTGAATCATAGGTTTATTTTTAACATCAATTAAGGGTTTGGGGAATGTATAACCTGCTTGTTCAAATCTTGAACCTGCTCCTGCCATTGGTATTAATATATTTAAATTATCGTCATGCCATTTTGGTGATTTCATAGTATATCCTTTTCTTAATGATTTAATTTTATTAATTATATTATCTAATGTAACATCTTTAGTATTCTTAACACGTAATATATGAGATTTACTTCTTGCTGCAGCTAATAAACCATATGGTGAATCTTCTACAATTAATGTTTGTTCAGGAAGATAACCCATTTTAGATATTGCTTTCCAATACATTTCTGGGTGTGGTTTTGAATTCTGTACATCTTCATTAGATATTATTAAATCCATATACTCCATAATACCTAACTTAGATAATACAGTTAAACATGTTTTTCTAATAGAATTAGAACATACTGCTATTTTATAACCTTTTATAACTAAATCTGACATAATAGTTTTTAATTTTTCATCCTCCTTTAATGCCTTTAATTTTTTTAATGTAAAATGTTGTTTTAATTTCCATATTTCATCATGTTTATTTTTTGATAGACCTTTATTATCGGATAACATATCTAGTTTTTGTCTAGTTTTTAATCCATCATATGTACTTAAATGGTCATTCCATGATATTGCATATTCTTCACCTAACGCTTCATTAAGTGCATCAAAGTGTATATTTTTTGCTTCTACTAATACACCATCTAAATCAAATATTATTAATTTTATTCCTGAAATCATACTGTGCCTCTAATATTTTTGTTTATATTATATTTACTATGTAATTCTTCTAATTCATTATATTCAGAATATACCCACTTTCCTTTAGAAATAAAATTACCATGGGGGTATACACTAGAATTATAATGATGGGCTCCTCTTTTAGTTTCATTATTAAACCAATAAAGACCAAGTATATCACTATTATTAATATAGTCAGATGCTGATAATTCAAAATTTCCTGCTGCTTTATTTCCTGTTAATGTAGTAGTTGATGAATTTTTATAAACTTTTAATAATTTATTTACTTTCCATAAAGTTGGTTGAATCGCAAAAGATAATTTATAACCTGTATGAGGAATATAATATAAAGAGTTTATAGGTATATCTTCTAATTTTATATCTTCAATGTGTCCTCCTTTTAAAAGTTTTATATAATCTACATTATAATTAATTAATAATTCATATAACTTATTTAAATTTTCTAAGTCAGGTGAATTATATAAAACCATATCTTCATGATGGAATAAACATATTTCTTCTTCTATAGAAGATAGACAACAAGAAACTCTATCAGAGTATGATAATTTATCATTATAAGTTATTACATTAATATCATTAGAAATTATTTTATTTACCTTATCAGTAAAAAGATATTTTTTAACATTTGGGAAATATTTATCTAATTGCCCAAAGAACATATCCCAGACATCACTATATTCTGAGTGGGAGTAACAAATAAAAGCTATATTATCTATCATTTTAGAGTTATTTTTGATAAATTTATATATTCATGAGGAGTACCTAACACAATTGTATTAGATTCATTATATTTATTTCCTGTAGTGATAGATAGCCCCTTATTTATCATATTTTTGTATATGTCACTTATATAGCCCTCTTTATAATATAATTTAAATTTATCTTTTGATGAAAAACCATACATCCCTGATGTAGCTATATCAGAAATTAATATTTTTTCTGCTATTTCTGTTATTTTATTATTATTTAATATAACATAACTATAGGATTGATTGTTGGATTGAAAAATATCAATGAATCCATCATTATTTAATAAATTGTGGTGAATTTCTTTATAATTACGATTATAAAGGATTGTATCTATATTATGGATCACAATAGGTCCACTAATATTATTTATTAGTTCTAACCCTTTATATAAAGTTTCAGATTGACTGTTGGTATCAGAAATTGATATAAGATTATTAGTATCAATATTATAAACTCTCATTATATTTTTTATATGAATATTATAATCATCATCATTTTGATTCATTATAAGATAAACATTATTAAAATGAGGAGACATTTCTGACAATATTTCTGATAGGATACTTTTATCACCCCAAGGTAATAAAAATTTGGGTAATCTAAATCCTTCATTTTTAAATCTAGAATATTTTCCAGCCATTGTTAATATTAAATTCATATTTTTATTTTTAATGCCATTCACAATTAGGAAATATAGTTAAAGTTTTTAAAACTACATTTTTAGGTAAATTTATTATATATTCTACAGTTTTTACAATATCATTAGTACTTAGTAATTTGCTTACATCACCAGGGTATGGGTTATTATCATTCCATAGTGGTGTGTTTATCCCTCCAGGACATATTGTACTAATTAATATTCCTTTTTTATTAATTTCTTGGGATAATGAATCCGAAAAGCCCATAACCCCAAATTTACTTGAACTATAAACAGATTGATTTTCTATACCATGAGTTCCAGATACTGAACTTATATTTATTATTCTTCCTTTATTTATTTTTTTAATAGCTTCTAAAGTACAATAAATAGTTCCTTTAAGGTTTGTATCTATAATATCATCTATTTCTTTAATAGTAAAATCTATAAGAGGTTTTGTATTAAATATAGAAGCATTATTTATTAAAATATCTATTTTATTAATCTGTTTAAAAGCAGAAATTACTGAGTTAGAGTCTTTAATATTAACTTCTAAACAACTGATGTTTTTATTTATTAATTTTAATTTATCCAATTTAGATTTATTTCTACCAATTGCTATAATATTGTAATTATTTCTTGAAAGAATTTTTACTAATTCTTCCCCTACCCCACTAGTAGCTCCTGTGATTACTATTGTTTTATTTTTCATTTAATTTTTTGAAGATTTTAATAGCACTGTTAATATCATCTAATGTTAGATTATTAATAAAAAATGAATAACCAATTTTACTTGGTGTAGGTAAATTTTGAGCTCCATTTCTATGTTTAACTGTATCATTGAGAGACTCTAGCAGTAATAAACTATCTATAAATGAAGGATGATATGTTGGTAGTTCCATATTTTTAGCTGTTATTACTATTCTTTTTAAATCATCATAAGACATTTCATTTCTAATATAAGATATACATGAAGAAAATATAACTCCTAAAGTTACTGCTTGACCATGTGTTAGTGTAGGGATAGAATTATCTGATATTGATCTCATTTCAATAATGGGACTAAAAGAATGACCAAAATCTACTATTCGTTTTAAATTTTTCTCCCATAAATTAGGTTCTAATTCCACTTTCATTCCCTCAATAGATCTACTAATAACTTCATCAGCACAATTACATTTAAATTTAGTATCTAATAATTCTTTTCCATGCTTTTCAATTAAATTAAATAATTTTTTATCTTTAATAACAGCCATCTTTAATATTTCGCCTAAACCTGAACTGATTTCTAAAGGTTCTAATGTTTGGATAAAGTTTTTATCTAAAAAACAAACAATAGGAGGATAATATGATCCTAATCTATTTCGTCTATTCATAAAATTTATACCTGTTTTTGCTGCTACACTAACATCTACTATTCCTAAAAGAGTAGTTGGAATTCTAATATAAGGAATTCCTCTTCGGTATAGTGTTGCTGCTAGCCCTAATATATCTAAAACAACACCACCCCCTATTCCTATAATTGGTTCATTTTTTCTAGAAATACCAAATTTTTCAATTTCTTCTAATAAATAAAGTAAATTTTCTAGGTTTTTTTGATCTTCACCCCCCTCTAATAAAACTATATGATAAGTTATATTATGATGTTTAAAATAAGCTTTAATATCACTTAAATAATGATAAGCAACTAATCTATCAATTACTATTAATCTTCTTCTATTCTTGGTTTGATCACCATAATTTAAAATATCTATATTATTTAATGAGAAAATATTAAATGATGATTTTATATCATAACTTATAGGAAGTTCAGTTTTTATATTCCAACTACTTTTCATACGAAAGATTTTTAATTAAATTATTTAATAATTTTGAAGCTAAAGAATAAAAGAATATCATTTTATCTTTATCTACTACAGATTTAAAAGGTAACATTCTAATAAATTGTGAAATTTCTAAAATTTTAATAATTACAATATCATTACTACTAAAATTACTCTCTATAATTTCATTTAATTTTAAATTAAAATATTTTAAACCTTCAGATGGAGAAGCATTAATATTTACTTTATTTTCAAATATAATGGGATTATTATTATTATATAACTCATATAATGAATTTGAAGATTGTAATAACTGAGAATATTCAGCTAAGGGTGAATCTATTATATTTTCTTCATATGGGTCAATAAAATATATCTTATTAGTATCAGGTTGATAAACTAAATTTTCTAAAGTAAGATTACCATGAGTAAAAGTTTCAACAGGAGTATTATAATATTTTTTAGCTATATTTTTATACTTTTCTATTTGATATATAAATGATGGAATTTCTTCATTTTGAAAAAAAATAGTTGGATACTTTAAGAAACTTTGGAATTGAGAATTATTATTACAATCAAATAATCTTTGGTCTACTTCTTCTCTTATATATAAATCAATTGATTTTTTATCAGAAACCATTTTTTTAGAATACATAATATCCATTTTATTTTTTAATGATTCTAAAAATTTATCAATTTTATCTGTATCCTTAGTAGAATTTAAAAATTCAAAACCGTTAAGAGAATTTTCTATATATTCTATATTAAAATAAGCCATATTATTATCCTTACCATATCCTAATAACTTAGGGAATATATTTGGAAATAAAACTGAATATCTTTGTATTCTTTTTAATTGAGAATACCATCGTTGAAATCCATATTCTCTGTTTTCAATAAGTGATATTTCTTTTCTAACATATTGAGAGCCATTATCATCAATAATATAAGTTCCACTTAGTGATCCTCCTTTTAGTTTTGTTTTTTTAATCATTATTAAATTTAAAATTTATTCCCAATATGTAGGTAATAACTCTTTTTTATCCCATAACCCAGTTTGCATTAAAAACCACTTCCAACCTTTAATACCATTAACCATACCTCCATCAGAATTACCAGTCCATTCTTGATATTTAGAACCAACTTGTATCTGGTTTGATAATATTTCGAATAATTTAGTAAAATTTATCATATTTTTTTTATTGGAATAAAACCACATATCAGCAGGGCCTTCAGTTTCTATATATTGCCAATCTGCCATATAGAATTTATTCATATCAAGGTTTGGATTAAAATTAATACATTGAACTGCATATGAGTTATTACCATTCATACCTGAGGTTTTTCTATTAATTCTTCCCAAGTCAAATCTAGCTCGTATTACACATTCATAATCTATATTAGAATCGGACATTAATTCAAATGATTTTTGAACTGAATAATACTGAGAGAATATATTATAGAATGGGGTTCCATGGGGTGGTAATTTATTTAATCCATTTTTTATAAATAATGGTTTAAAATCAATTTGAGGTTCAAATATACAATTTTTTATATAATTACTATATAATTCTTCTATTGTATTTTTATTTTCAATATCCCAACTATGTATGAATATATCTACATCATTTCCATCTAAAATATGTTTTTTTATATGATAGAATCCATCTATACCTAATGAAGTATTATCTTTTGAAGAATTAAAGTATCCTGATAAACATAAGGCTATTTTCATATTATTTTAATTTATATTTACTAATATATGAAATTTATTTTACTTATCCAAATTATTTTCACAATTTTTTTTAATTTATAACTATAGAATGTAGTAAGGTTTCATGGGCTATCTCAACAACTCCATAAGATTTATAATTAACATGATATTTAAAATTAGCATTCATTCTATTTAATTTATTATTAAAATCAAACCCAGATAAGCCCGCGTAAGTAAAATTATTTTCTTCACAATATTTAGCAGCATTTACAATATTCATTGAATTTCCTGATGAAGAAATTAATATAATAAAAGTATCTGGGGAAGCAAAATTAATTAAAAATTGTCTATAAGCATTTTCTATACCAAAATCATTAATATAAGCTGTTAACATAGAACTATCAGAAAAACTAAAAGTAGGGATATTTAACCATTTAGTGTAGTCTACACTAATGTGTGAAGCGATAGCATTACTTCCCCCATTTCCTATTATAATTATTTTTTTAAACTGTAAAACTAAATCTTTAAAATTTTTGTTTATTAGTTTTATTTTATCTATTTCTAACTGTAAATGATTTAAATCCATCTTAATTATATAAAGGAAATGTAGTAATGTCTCTATAATCTGGGTCTTCTATTTGATCTTCTGCATGTACCGGGTAATGTTGAAGTAACCATAATCCACGTGCAGCTTGTTCTGGGGTCATATACATATTCCAACCTCTGATGGATATTTTATCATTTTGGTAAGTAACTCCTTCATCAAAACACCTTCCTTCATACCTTGCTTTAATAAACCAATCATATGCTTCTTTACTATCAGTTATTATCATTCCTCCCTTTCCAATACAAAGTGGTTTTTTTAAATGAAATGATAAACACATATGGGATCCTTTAATATACATCCCAGAAGTAAATCTTTTAGCTGAATCATATATAGGGTAAGGTTTAAGTTGGTAAATTCCTTTCCATTTAATGTCTTCAAAAATTGGTATTCCCCCCGCATGTTCTATTGATTGGGGTACTGAAATATAGGTCCTTTTGGGTATTGTAATTTGTTTTCCTTGAATATTTTCATAAGCACAACACATTAATAATGCATCAGTACAACTTGAGACAGCAATAGCGTACGAAGCGCCTGTATAAAGAGCTACTTCTTCTTCAAACATTTGAACTATTCTGTAGGGGTTATGTTTTTTTATAGGCATTTTAATCGTTAGGTTTTATAACTTTTATTTTTCTTATTAATCTAAAAACAGGAAATAAAATAATTTTTATCATTTTAGATCTTATTAACTTAATATACGCATTTTCTTTAGGAATATCAAGTTCATTTTTAAGAAGAAATTTTATATTCCCCCAGTATTTACTTTCTTTTTGTTTAATGATAGTAAAACCTAAAATTCGAAATAAATTAATAAGTTGTTTTTTTGAAAAATAAGAAATATGAACAGGGCAAAATTTTTCTTTTAAATGTAATTCTACCCATTCAAAACTAGGTACTTCTATGTAAAGATATCCCTTAGGGTTCAAATCCTGTTTTATTTTTTGAAGAGCTTTTATAGGATCTGGGAAGTGTTCTAGAACATGAACTAAAGTTATAAAATCAAATTTTTTATTATTTTTAACCTTTAAAAAGTCTAAATATTTTATATCTAAACTAGGATTAAATTTAGTTTGATCTTTATCTACAGTAAACCCCTTTGAATTTTTAGTTTTAAAAAGGCTTTGTATAAAAAACATGGGACCTCCTAAACCACAACCTATGTCAGCATGAGATAAATTTTTTGGTATGTATGGATTGCAAAAATTATATATATAATTTGCCCTATTTCTTGAATGGTTTTCATAATCATTCCATTGCGATTCATAAGGAAGATGTTCATAAAATTTATTAGATTTTAAATCTTCTTGATATACATGCCCACAATTTTGACAAATATTATATTGATAATTACCAACAATTTTTATATTAAATCCTTTACTTTTACAAATTACACACCCCATGCTATTACCCCCTTATTATCTATATCTATTTTAATGTAATTTAAACTAGGTTCTGAACTATTAGTCATTATTAAAAAATATCCTCCACCACCAGCACCACATAACTTATGGTATTTTAATTTCCAGTCTTTTTTAATTTCATCTTCAATTAATTTTAATTCTTCATTCATTATGTTTAAAGATAGTTTTTTCTTAGCTTCCCAAGAATCTTTTAAAATTTCCCAAAATTCATTTTTATTAGTTTTTAGTGCTTTATAAGTTTTATTTACTAAATTTAATAAAGGATAACTTTTATCTACATCAATAGTTTTTAAAACTTTAGTAGATGATCTACTGATATTAGTGTTATATAAAAACATATTAATTTTAGGTATTTCTAAAAATTTTATTTCAACATCCCCATTAAATGTCATTAATTTAGATGAAGGTAAACCACAACCGTAAGTGTCTTGATACCCTGTTAAAGGGTTAAATTTTATTTCAATTTCATGAGCTACTTTACAAATTTTAGCTTGTGACCATTTTAAATTTTTAAATTTACAAGCAGCAGCAACTGCAGCTACCATATAAGAAGAAGAAGAAGCTAACCCACTCCCTGAGGTAGGGATATCTGCATTGAATGATATTGTGGTAGGAGGAAGATCAAAATATTTGATTAATTCTCTAGCTATATCATTTTTTATATTATTAGGGTTAGTTACATGCTCTCTTTGGGTATAATTTATAATATAATAATTATCATATCTTTTAGATAAAGTTATATAGGTATATAAAGTGATAGGAAAACTTATTACTTTACCTTCTTTATATTTATTAATAAATTTTTGAAGATCAGTCGAGCCCCCAACTAAAGACACTCTTAAAGGACATTTTGATATTATCATTGTGTTAGTTTTATATTTTTATGGGCAGGATTTCCATAAGCTATTGTATTATCCTTTAAATCTCTAATTACTACAGAACCTGCACCTATAGTAACATTATCTCCTATTATTACATTTCCTATTATTACAGATCCTGCTCCTATAAAACTATTATTTCCAATTTTAACATTCCCCGAAAGGATACATCCTGTTGCTAAAAAACTAGACTCTCCAATAACACAATCATGTTCTACTATTACTCCCGTGTTTATAAAAACATTATTATTTAAAATAGAATTTGTATTAATAATGGCTCCGGGCATTATAATACATCCTTTGCCTATTTTAGTTTTATTTGAAATTATTGCTTTAGAAGATATTACAGATTGAAGACTAAAACCTATTTTTTTTAAAAAATGGAAACTTTTTTTACGATATTCAACATTTCTATTAGCACCAATAGCTAAAATTACTGGAATTTGGGGGTTGTAATTTTTTAAACTATTTAGGTTTTGGTATTCTACAGATATTATCTTTTTATGTTTTAAAAATTCTTGATGGGTTTCACATATCATTTTATATGATCCCCCTGTACCTATAATTATAATCTCATTCATGTATTTTCTACAAAATAAGTTAATCCTTCTTGAGGAGTTATTTCAGGAGTAAAATCTAAAAGAGATTTAATTTTTTTAGTATCACTTTTTCTGTTTTTTACTTTTTGGGAATCTTCGGGGTGAAGAATTATTTCAACCTGATTACCTATAATATCCATTAATATTTTAGCTAATTCAGATACTTTAGTTTCTTTACCACTTCCTACATTAAAAAATTCATTAGTAATTTCACTTTCCATACCCATAATATTAGCTTTAGCTATATCTTTAGCATGAATTAAATCCATTGTTTGATTCCCATCCCCATATATTGTAATAGGTTTATTATCTTTAATTTTATCTCTGAAAATATTAAATACTTGAGTGTAAAAAGCCCCCTCATTCATTCTATTAGAATAAACATTATAATACCTAAATCCTAACCAATCTACATTACAATTAGATTCAAATATCATTTCAGCTGTTATCTTAGTCCAACCATAAATAAAATTTTTCTTTTGATGGGGGTGGTTTTCATCCACGGGAAGATATTGAGGTTCTCCATATACTGATGCAGATGATGAGTAGCATATTTTCTTAACATTATATTTATTACTAAGATCTACTATATTAAAAGTTCCTATAATATTAGTATTTATAGCTTTTCTAGGTAAAGTTTCACTATCCTGGATTAACATAGAGGCACAATGAAAAACATATTTTGGTTTATAGGTTTTAAAAATATAATCTATTTCTTCTAAATTAGAAATATCAATAGGATAATATTTTATATTAGGAGATTTTATTATATTTTTACCATTAAAAAAATTATCAACGACTATAATTTTTGATGTTGGGTTTTGATTTAATATTTCTTCAACTATATAGGAACCAATATTACCTGCTCCTCCTGTAATTAGTATAGTTTTGTTTTTTAGTTTCATATCCATTGACATATTTTTTGTATATCCATAATAGGTTCATTACTATTAGCCCAAAATTGCCTTAAATATCTTCTATCTAAAGGAAAACCCATAAAAGGATTTAATGATGAACCAATATCAATATAAGTGTTTACTGAATTAAATTTATATAATTCATAACATAAAAGATTACTTAATGATCCTGCTGAAAATAAAAATAAATGGTTTTTTATTTTATTATCTTTAATATAATTTTTAACTTGCTCAACAGTATCATAATTATTTATCATACAATTATAACCAACTTCAAACACCTTTTTGACCTTAAAAGGTAAAGTATTTAAATTAGCTTTTTCATTTACAACCATTACTATATCATAATTAAAAAAATAAGGCAACATATGTTCTAAAAATATGGGATAGTTACCATTTAACCATAAATTAGACCAACTTAAATGCTCATCATAAACATCTAATTTACTTTCTTTAATTAACCATTTTACTTCTTCTTCAGGAGTCATTCCATGCGCCCCTGAAAGACAACACTTGCAAGATATACCTTTATAATATCCTTGTTTATTAAAAGATATAGCTTCTTGTAACTTTTCTCTAACCCAACCATGTTTATCTGGATCAAATTCTTTTTGTTCATTAATAGCTAATTTATCTCCTCTCTGATTTACGTGGTTATCTATAGTAATAGTATCTTTAGTTAATACTAATTTTTTATCTTGTAATACCCTTACTTCCCCATCCGAAAATCTACTAAAAGCAAAGTGTTGATTAAATCTTAATTTTTCAACAAATTTCCAAAAATCTTCTCTAAAATCCTTCATCAATTATATTTTTAATTTTTAAACTTGATTTACCATCCCCATAAGGACATTTTTCATTAATGTAATAACTTTTTATTAAATTTCCAAATTTTAAATTTAATTCTTTAGGAGAAGAACATAAAAATAAATGTCCAGTTTTTATAGCCTCAGGACGTTCTGTTGTTTTTCTACAAACTATTACTTTTTTATTAAAAAAACTTCCTTCTTCTTGTAAACCCCCACTATCACTTATAACTAATTTACATTTAACTAATATATCTAATAGTTCGGGATGAGATAAGGGTTTTACTACATTTATGTTTGTAAGTAAATGTTTATATTTTTGAACATTTGGGTTAGGGTGTAAAGGTAAAATAAAATTTAAACTAGGGTTAATTTTTGCTAAATTATTTACTTCTTTAAACCATTGATCCATCCAGTGGTGGTTTTCTCTTCTATGCAATGTTATTAATACCTTATTAGTATACTCACATTTATCTTTATAAGGTAATAAATTATCTAATACTGTATTCCCCACAACAAAACATTTTCCTTTTGTTTTTTCATTAATAAGATTTTGTTTAGATACTATAGTAGGGCATAAATTTATATCCGATATTCTAGATATCATTTGTCTATAAGCTTCTTCAGGATAAGGATGCTCCAAATTATAACTTCTTAAACCAGATTCTAAATAATAAATTTTTAACTTCCTATTATAAGCAGCTAAAGCACACCCAAATGCAGATCCAGTATCACCTTGTACTAAAATATTAGTAAAATCTCCCATTGGGAACTGTAACATACAATCTGAAATAATTTGATCTAATCTATTATTAGATTGTGACATAGTGATTTTAAAATCTACTTTAATATCTTTTAATAGATCTACGTGCTGCCCCGTAAATAATAAACTGTACTGGGATTTGTTTAGTAATCTAATTAAGGGTTTTACTTTTAACCATTCAGGTCTAGTTCCAAAACATATTAATATTTTATTGTTCATTTACTAACCTCCAACCTTTTAATCTTTGTTCTTTAAAATATTGATTTGTTAAAACTTTTTGTTGTTCTCCAGATCCCCATAAAGAATTTTTTCCTCCATATTCACTTCCTTTTAAACTGCCCCACATTTCTTTATCTTCTGGAGGATGGGGAGGTACATATGTTTTTAAATTTAAATATTTTTGTAGCATATATGAAAAATGCATATCTTCCCCACAAGTTTTATATATAGGATTAGGCAATTCTCTCCAAAAAGTTGATAACCATTCTCTTTTAAAAAACCAAGCATGCCCTACTAAATCCACTTCAATAGGTTTTATATTATTATGGGTCCACCCAAATCTTAAATAATGTTCAAAAAAAGATGAGTGATCTACATTTGGTGTTGGAATTGAATATAAATGTCCCGAAGTTCCTAAAAGACCTTCATGAGTTTTTATAGTATTAATACAATTTTCAAACCATTTAGTTCCAGGGACAGTATCGTCATCAAAAATACAAATATATTCAGTATCGGCATTTAAAGCAAAAGCAAATCTAGCCCATACCCCATAATTATGATTATTTAAAGCTGTTGGGATTTTAGATGCAATGTCATAATTCATCTTAAAATCATCACCAGGGTAATTATACCATAATAAAACATTTTCAGGTTTAATTGTTTGGTTATTTAAAGCATCTAACTGCTCATCTAAATTTTCGGGTCTTTTGTACCCATTTAATATTGCTGTAATTTTACCTTCCATTGTCTATTAGTTTTTTTCTTAAATTTGTTGATGAATAATTATGATTTCTTTTATGAATATACAGAGGAATATGTAATTCTCCACCTGTTATTTGTTTTCCCTCCCAATCTGATCCTATTATTCTAATATCAGGTTGGATTGAAGAAATTAATTCAATTAAATCTTTTTCAGTAGAATATATTCTAATTTCATCTACATATTTTATAGATTCAATCATGGTTTTTCTTTCTTTTAAGGTTTGAATGGGTTTATTTTTATTTTTTCTATCTATAGTAGGATCTGTTTGTAGTCCTACTATTAAATAATCACAAACATTTTTACAATCTTTTAACATTAAAATATGTCCAGGGTGTAAAAGATCAAATGAACTACAAGTAAAACCTATTTTTTTAAGCCCTAATTCTTCTATCTTAATAGCCTTATCATCTATAACCATATCAAATGAACCTTTACCCTTACCACAAATCAGTTCATTATATCGACAACCCCAACTATTTAATTGGTTAGCGGTTACTTCTAACCAATCTATACCTGAAGAACTACCTCTAGCAGTCCAATAAACAATTTCATTTCCCTGATTGTAGAGAGTGTTTATTTTGTCTATACAATGTTGTATTGGGGAAGAATTTTTATAATCCCATTTATTATTTACCTTAAAAGTATTACAAATTGTTCCATCTATATCCACAAATATTCTCATAAAGTATTATAATAGCTATTTTGTTTTTCTTGCCTTTTTATAGTTTTTTCATGTAATAAACAATATTCTTTTTCAGGTGGTAATTCAGACATAGCTTCAAATCCTGTTAGTACCTCATGTACTTTATTTACCCATTTTATATTAGGATTATTTCTGTAAATTCTCCATTGATAATCAGGGAAATTAACTCGTCCTTTATTATCTACCCTCCATCTCCACTTTTGAATATGTTCTTGGGTAAGACCCTTAACAGTGTTAATTCTGGGAACTCTATAAACATCTACAGTTTTATTCATTTCTAATATTGTCCATAAATTTTCTACTAGATATTTAGGTGGAAGTTCATCTGCATCAATCTGAAATATGTAATCACCTTTACAAAAATTTGTAAGTTTATTTTTCCAATTAGCAAAATGCCCATTAAATTCTCCTTTATGCCAACTAAATTCACTATTAATTGATTTAGCTCTTAAGAATTGTTCAATTGATTTACTACCATTTTTAGAATCATATAAAACTACAATTTCATCTTCATGTCGTTTATGTTTTAAAAGAAAAAGTAGAAGATTTTGAATTTCTACAAACTCATTACATACTGTTATTGCATAACTTATTTTCATATCTTAACTTGGTAATACCCCAATATACGAAAGAGCCTCCATATAATCACGTTCTCCAAATTGTTTCATTGTAGTCATGTCCATCCTATGTTTGTAGTATTTTCCTTTTTTATTAGGGATAGGATATTTTTCTTTTTCTTCTTCTGTTACTTCCTTAGATTTTACAGCCGCCCACATCCAATTATCAGTTGTAGATCCATTTGCAAATACCATTCCTTGTTCTGTTAAATTTATCGTTGATGGAAACCATACTTGACCATTTTTATCTTCAAATTTAAGATCTTTATACAATTCAGGAAGAAGTTGCATTTGTTCATCCATTAATTCTTCTCCTTCTCTCATTAAAGTATTTGATTGAAATCCACAACCATAACAAAAATAGTTATTTATGTCTTGGTTTACTTCTTGCACATAGCAAGCATCCGAACCACATCTTGGACATATTATTAATTTATCAGATTCCATTTTTATATTTTTTGAAGTTTAGGTAATTTAAGTTTTGGTAGTTTTGGAATATTATCCTCTCCAATTTTCTTTAACTTAGGCAATTGTAAAGGAACTTGCTTAGGAGCAGTTTTTACATTTTGTTCTAATATACTACTAAATTTTTCTTTCATTTTAGTGTATGTAAAGTTTTCTTTAGCAAAATTACCCTGTTGTTTACCTCTATGAATATAATCTTTATATTTTTTATGTATATCTTTTAATGCATTACCTAAAGCCATAGTATCAACATCAAACCATTTAGCGCCTTCTACAAACCAATCATTCTTAACACTTGGGTGAATATCACCTAAAGTACCTGGGAGTAATACACTCATATCTGGTTTAAGGAAATCAACATGGCCAGACCAACCTGTAGCTATTATAGGTTTTTTAGTTTGAGTAAATTCAAGTAATGGTCTACCAAAGCCTTCCCCTTTAGTTAAACTAACCATACACTTTACTTTAGGATGATTATATAACTCATTTATTTCATCATTTAAAAGGTCACCATGTATCACATATATTTTAGGTAATTTACCTTTTACAGTTTTTTTAATCTTATTTATTTTTTTAAGAATTGCTTCCTTATCCATATATGAAACTACACCTCCAGATGTTTTCATTATTAAAGCTGGTTGGTTTTGTTTATTTTTAAAAGTCTCTAAAAATGATTTTACTAGTAAACCTACATTTTTTCTATCGTGCCCTAAATCCCCCTGCATCCAATGTCCTACAAATAGAAAACAAAATGATTCCTTAATTTCAGGTAAATCTAAAACTTCATTTGTTTTTTTGTAAACATTTTCATCAAATCCTTCAAATAAAACTTCTGTTTTAGTAGTTAGTTCTATATTTTCTAAAATTTGTTGAGTATTATTATCCTTTTTCTGAAATTTACTATTTTTTAATACTTGGATAGTATGTTCTGAGGATCCAACTATCATATTCATTCTATTACAACCTTGTATCCATTCAGCTTTACATAGTGTAGTTTCTATACCAGCAGTCATTCCTATATTATAATGTCCTTGTGGCTGAAATTCATTAGGTATTGTTATCTGCATCCAAATATCTGGTTTTAGGTATTGTTTATTAGGTTCTACTTGGAAGAAAAGTTTACTTAAAAAACTCCATTCAGGATGATCTTCAATAAAACCCCAAGGTGTAGCACCCCATCTTTGTGGTAATATTTTTACATCATATTTATCCATTTCAATAATGGATTTTACTACGTCTCTTGATCTTGCTCCATATCCTGAATAGGTGTCTATTGGGCAACTTATATAAAATGTTGGCTTCATATTAATATACTAAATTATGTGTGTTTATTTTTCTAATATCTTCATCTGTATCTATTACTTCAAATGCTTCTCTAGGTTTCCAGGTATTAAATAATTCATCAGCAGCTTCAATGAATTTTTTACCTTGATGTTCAGCTGTGAATCCTGCTTCTTCGCTTAAGCACCATTCTCTAGCTTTAGCACCTAATTCTTTTCTTTTTTCTTTTCCTAAATCATATACCTCTCTTATTCTATCAGCTGCATCTTCAGCTTTGCATCTATCATCCCAAATATAAGGTGTAACAGGTGATCCCTGAATTGATCTAGAAGTAGGATAAACTGGAAATGCCCATTCACCATGTTTTTTATATCTCCCGGTATTGTTAGAAGGTAATTCAGGAGAAGGTGTAAACCATTTTCCATCCTCATCTATAAATCTCATTTGGTCCTGCATTCCACCAGTTGTATTAGCTATAATAGGATTTCCTGCTAACATTGCTTCTGTTAATGTTAATCCCCAACCTTCATTTGAAGTTAATAAAATCTGACAATCTGATAAATTATATAATATATTTAATTCTGCAGTTGACCATCTTTTTTCATCAATTACTACCGCATTAGGATAGGAATCCTCAAATAATAATTCATTTATTACTAGTAGATCTGTTCCAGCTTCATGTATCTTTTCAGTATGCATTAATAATCTGCATTTATCTGCTTTTTCTTTAGGTAAACTATCTAAAAACATTTTAAATGCCCACATTGTATCAGGAATTTGTTTTCTCCTAATATTTCTAGAATTAAAAAATAGAACGAAATCAACTTCATCTTTGCCAAATAAATCTAATTTCATCTTTTCTACAGTATCTAGCTCTTCAGTAGTTTCTAAAGGACGATAAATTTTATGATTCAAACCATGAGGAATATATTTTATAACTTTATCCTTGGCTTTATTACCTAATGCAATTTTATTAATATTTACGGTTTGTTTAGAAATACCCATTAATAAATCACAAGATTCATAAAACGCTTTATTATATAGTGGAGTTGGGTAATCATCCCAAATATTTAAATACATAATAGGCATGTTCTTTCGAATTTCTCCTTCAGCATTAAATAACCACATAAAATATCTTGGGTCAGTAATAAGCATTATAGCATCTGGGTTTTCTCTATTAATAAGTTGCCTTACTAATTCTATATTACCATAACCATCAGTTGGGTATAAAAATACACTAGCATCCATTAATCCCATGTCCTTATTTATATCATTTGAAATGTCAAATATTTTTCCTTTATCCGGGTGTTTTATTGCTCCAGCTATTTGAACCCAGTTAAAATGTTGGGATGTATGCATTACTATTTCTTTAGCTACTGTAGCTATTCCTGAATGTACTCTAATATCGTCGCATATTAAAAGTATTTTCTTTCTATCTTCTTTAGGAAGATATTTAAAATCTTTATTCATATAATTCTTTTTTTATAACTCTAAATTGTTGTGGTTGTTGATTGTCTTTCTAAATTCATCATCTGTAAGATACAAATGAATAGCGCGGTCGGCAAGTTTCTGGAAGGAAAATTTACGTTTTACGCACTCTATTTTAAAATCTTGGAATAAATTACTTTGGATTTTAACACTGGTTAGTGTTTTTTCTTTTTTATTAATCATAATCTTTTATTTTGTTAAAACTTCTTATATATACATATTATATGTTTTTATAAAGATGCACCTAATCCACATAGTTTTTTATCT
>Ga0209535_1000820_pt1 | contig 21609 bp, 31 predicted proteins | sample LinPmetageLP28_FD_184041 | JGI IMG/M metagenome (GOLD analysis project Ga0209535, IMG submission 184041) | Marine viral communities from the Pacific Ocean - LP-28 (SPAdes) (version 2) | ecosystem: Environmental > Aquatic > Marine > Oceanic | place: Pacific Ocean | collected 2009-08-22
CCAAATACCTACAGGAGTAAATGGAAAACTAGATAAAAGTATTCCGTGGCATATGCAAGTTGAATTAGAAGATTCAAAGGGCGATAAGTACTATATGGATCAAGCAGAACGCTTTAATGCCTTTAATTTTAACAATTTTGAAGGATGGCGGTGCAATGCCGGTTACAGCGGACTTATAATACGCGAGCCAGACGGTAGCATAAAAAGGAGTTATTCTTGCCATGATGCACCCCTTGGTAACATAGAAACAGGGTTTGAACTGTTTAAGACACCTAAGACGTGTATTACAAAAAGTTGTGTAAGTTCTGCTGATAGCAAGATACCAAAAAGGAAACTTTAATGAAATATTTTGTTATATCATCACCTCGATGCGGCGGCCACTATTGTGGAGAAGCAATAGCATTAAGGACACAAGTATTACCTTTAGGAGAATGTTTAAATTCTATGTACAAAGATGATGTTTATACATTTGATAATAACCAAGTACAAGTAAATTGGCCTGAAAAAGAGTATTTTAATAAAATTAACTCACAAGGAAAAAATAATAGTAGTATAACCGAAGTAACTAATAGGTTAGATAATTTGCTAGAAGTAGATAACTGGCAAGGACAAGCACATCTAGGACATTTAGAACATTTAGAAAATAACATAGTTGAAAAGATAGTTAATAATACAAATGCTATATTATTGTATAGAGAAAATTATATTGAAAGTATAATTTCTTGGATAATTGCTTTTGAATTAGACTTATGGGTTCCTAGAGGTAGTCAAAAATATAAAGCAGTATACTATAATAAAGAAAAACACCTACCTAGTGTAAAACAGTTAATTCAGGAATACGACAATCTACAAAAATTAGCAAATAAGTATAAGTGGCATGATGTATTTAAGTATGAAGATTTTACAGGAGATCACAATATTGATTTTGTAAATTATAAATTACAACAACAGACTACTACATGGAGTCTACCTGTAAAAAATAACCCAGAGTCTAATAAGAAAAAAATACTTAAAAACGTAGACGAGTTATTAAAGGATTTAAAATGGAATGGTTAAATTTAATAGAAGCTAGGCATACTACTTTTGCTTGGGATGAAGAACGTGTTCCTACCAAGGATACAATTGAAGAAGCAATTAAAGAAGTGCTTACAAACATTCCTAGTAAGAATCAACAGTTTCCTTATCAAGTAAGAATGTTAAGAAATAATAATCCTGAAATACGCAAAGAAATATTTACTATATGTCATAGGAATGCAGATTTACAAGCTGAAGATGATCCGGGTAATCCTCAAGTCCTTGCACCTTGGTTATTAGGATTTAATGCTAGATGGTGTGCAGATACAGAAGTACGCTATGAAAAAAATAGTGAAAGAGGAAAAGTAGATGGATTTGGCAAAGGTAATTTACGAACTAACGATCCTAGTGGTCATCAAGCACAAACAGAAAATATTGAAATAGGGTTATTCTCTGCATATATTATGTTGGCACTAGCCAATCGCGGAATACAAAGTGGCATGTGTCAGAATGTATGCAATAATTATGCAATGATGACACAAATATTTAAACTAGCTGAGGATGAAAAAGCATTAGACTTTAGATTTATAATGGGAATAGGATATGGAAAAGATCCAAACATTCGACATGATTATTTAGATCCAAGAGTAAACAAAATAAAGCCGATACCTTTCGAGCCTACTAAGGTAGATCTTGCTTATCCTAAGCCAGAATACAAGGAGATTGTTAAATGGATTTAAAGAAAACAGATAAAGACGGAAAACCTTTAAACTTAACACCAAAAGCTAATCGTTCGCAATCAGACTATTATAGTTATTGGGAAAATGATCCTGCAAGTTTAGAACCTACAGCAGAAGATATCAAGTGCGAACTACAACTACAAGCACTAGGAGATTTTGAACAACTAGAAATTTACTATGATCACAATCTTTTCCACCAACAAATTAAACAACAAAACTTTGTTCCGTATCTTAGACGAGAAGGTGTAAGTAATGACAGAGAGGGATTGTTGTTAGTTGGATTAGAAGGCGACAAACCAAGCGATAGTTTAAGCAGACCAGAAGCAATTAAACGTGCAGGACGTATGCTATATGAAAAGGATTTTAAATATCCTACACAAGCCTACAACGAATTAACTAGTATTCAACCTCTTTTAAATTATTGGGGTACACTTGGACGTACAATGATTATTAGAAGTAACCAAGGTGGCTGGTTTCCTCCTCATCGTGATAGCCCGCATTTAACAAGAGATTGTTTTAGAGTAATTACATTCTTAGGATCACAGTCTGGAATGGACAGTTATGAATGGTGGTTAAATGATGTTAGGCAAACAATTACTGCAAATAAAACATATTTTGTTGATACAAGAAAAGTACATAGAACACATAGTTGGGAAGATAATAGTTTACACCTAATTTTAAACGTGCCTAAGACTTGGGAAAACGTAATGAAGTTAATGAGCTGTTTGAGAAACTATTAATGCGTACACTAGAACAAATACAAAAAATAAAACAAGGACAGAGCGATCCTTATTCAATAAGAGATGTAGTAGACGTTGATAGTCTATACAAGTACTATACACTTAATGAAGAACAAGCAATACAGAAAAATACAGGACCTAAAGTATTAAAAGTAGATCCTAATGAGAAAGTATTTGAACCTTTAATTACATCTTTAAAGCAACAAGTGGGCGAGTTTGATATTAGATACATACATTACTTTGATGTTACAGACCCACATATTATACACAATGACGACGAATTTGATTATCCTAATTGTTATAAAGCATTTACAATTCCTTTGCGTATATACGGAGATAGTGACGATGTAAAGTTAATTATTTTTGATCAATATTACTATGGTGGTCCTGTAAAGTTTGTTAACGGCAGTGATATGACAGATTATCCTGTACATTATAATAAGTTCTTAACTAACTATAAAGATGTAGAAGAACGGTCAATAGCAGGATTAAATGATATTGAACTTAGCTATCTAACTCATTTACAGTCTAATTGGCTTAACGGATTGAGTATTAATAAAATACTAGATTGGCGAGTCGGAGATGCACTATGCTTTGATAGTTTAGCATTACATTGTAGTTCTAATTTCAAAAGTAAAGGAATAGAGCGTAAGATTGGATTAAGTATATTTACAACTAAGGATCAACATGGAAATTAACAATAAAGGCTTATACATACTAAAAGAAGGCGACTATCTACCTTATGAAATACCTATGGGTAAAGTTATTATGTGTGGTGTACCCGGAGCGTTTACACCAGGTTGCACAAAAAGACATCTACCTGGTTTTGCAAATAGTTTAGACAAACTAGATTGTAAGGTTGTATTTATAGGTGTAAATGATCCCAGCGTCATGCACGAATGGAACACACTACACGGACATAAAGACATTGATGCTGTTGCAGACCCGTTAGCAGTTTTTAGTAAAAGCATAGGCAAAGACAAAGACTTTGGCAATACTATGGGAGTAAGATGTCAGCGTTTTGCTATGTTGTTACAAGACGGAAAATTTGTTAAGTTTTATGACGATCCTTTTATAGAAGGAGTTTTATAATGATCGAAGGTATTGCTGAATACGTAAACATAAGTGATAGAGTAAATTTACTTGAAACTTTGTGCAAAAAAGTAAGTGACACACAATCAAATACTTTTGGCAAAACACCATTTAGAAGTTACTCACTTGAAGATCGAGAAGGCAAGCCAACAGGATATGAACAAGAGTTTGATTCTATACTTGCAGAACATAGAAAAGTTCACCCTAATTATCAATTTAGGTCTACAGGATTTAACACAGCAGACAGTACAGAGAAAGATGTTTTTGCACATACTGATATAGATTTAGATACAGAACATCCTAATTATTATAATTTAGTAATACCTGTGTTTGGTGCGTCAAGAATAGATTATTTTGAAACTCGAGAAGATGAAGTGTACCTGCCAGAACTAAATGCACACGGTTATGCTTATTATCATGAATTTCATGCACAAAAAGAAATGGGTCAAGGAACCCCAGAGTTCGAAACATTTTTAAGCAATAGAAAGATTGGACATATTATTGTAGACAAACCTTTACTGATAGATACCAACACTATGCATAGAGTAGTAGTTACAGAAGCACCAAGGTGTGCTTGGGTAACACGCTGGAATAATATACCAAAAGAAATAGATTTTTATAAATTCAAAAACAGAATAGAGACAATATTGAATGGATAGCGTGATTAAAAATAAATTACGAAAAAATCCTTGGATTGATGTACCATGTCATAATGACGTGTTAGATCTATTGACTAATCTAAAAGTAGCAGATACCTATTATGAAAGAGGAAATGGACAAGCTACTAATGATTTAAACCATGCAGAAGCACTCCATAGAGAATGGGTCAAAGATATAATTGACCTTAAAGATTTTAAACATTGTTATTTTGTAAATGGAGCAACGGATGCAATACATCATTGGGTACTTACGGAAAAAAGACCTTGGCAAAAGTTATGCTACGGCGAATACGAATATGCAGATACTATAGGAACAGCAGGACAAGTTACTTGTGATGTACCAGGACAGCATATGGATGAACAAACAGGTCGGTCAGCACTAAAAGGAAATATTGATCCTAACAAACCTTTATTTGTAAGTGTGCCTAGTGCCGCTGATGGCAACTATTTTGATGTAGGAAATATACAAGCACCAGTAATACTAGATTGTACATATGTAAGCTCAACAAAAATACAAAGAATAAATGTGCCTGTAAATACTGAACAAGTATTTTTTAGTTTTTCAAAAGGTTTTGGATTAGTAGGACAACGACTAGGATTAGTTTATACTAAAGAACCACATGCAACTTTACATAGATTAAAAGAGTTTGAAAATTGGAACTACAATAGTGTTAAGACACTATCGTTAATTATGGATAATTTTGCTGTCGATGATATGTGGAATAGATACAGACAGCAACAATTAAAAATTTGTAAACAATACAATTTTGTGGCGTCGGATTGTTTTTTCTTAGCTACAACTAAAGATCCTTACTATACAAGAAGACGAAGAATGAAATGGAATAATAACGCAAGAATATGTATTACTCCCCTAATACAAGAGGAAGCAATTTAATGGATAAGAATATTTTAGATTATACTGAGGAAGAAATACAACAGTTAGTTAATAAAATTGTTAATAATGGATCAGCAGTATTACACGATCAAAAATTAACTAGACAAGAACTAGCTCAAGCCTGTGCTAGAATGGGAAAAGTAGAAGAACTAGATTATTTTATGAATCCTGAAGACAGTCCTCAAATTAGTATTGTATCAGGAGCAATAGTAGACGGAAAAGCAATAGGTATGTTTGGCCCTACAGAATTAGAATGGCATGCTAACGGCACAGGGCGTTATAACTTTGACGAAATATGTGTAGGATTATATTGTGAAACAGAATGTATTGATACAGTTTTATCTATAGTTGACCAATGCAACGCATTTGAAGAATTGTCAGAGCAGGAAAAAGAATACTACCGTGGTATAGATATTAACCTAAATAATTCAAAAGGAGTTGCAGAACCAATTTGGAGAGATGACGGTGTTTATAGTAAAGCATATCAAACAGCTGGTGAAGAAAAATTTAGAACAGGACAAGAACACTATAATGAAAAAATAGATAGACGTCCTTTAGTTGCACTACATCCTGTAAGTGGTAGAGAATATTTTTATCCTATGTTTATATATTTGTATAAAGCATATTACAAAGACGGCAAAGAAATAGAGAACTTTAACGAATTCAAAGATAATTTATATAAAGTAATTACACGTTCTAAGTATATGTTCCACCATGTTTTTAGAAAAGGTGATTTACTTTTTATGGATCAGTTGACAACTAGTCATAGACGATCAGCAATTAAAAACAAAGAAAGGCAATTATGGCGAACAGCTTTTGATTATTCAAAAGCAGTTTCTAATTATACGCCAGTAATTTTTCAATGAGACACAATAATTTCAAAATCAAAAAAAATAGTGAAGAGCCGTTACCTCACTACGATATTGAAAAATATAAAGTACGTTCTCAGGAACATGTAAATTATCATAAAAAATATACAGGTTATAAGGGTGTAGTATGGACACCTCTCGATGTTCCTAAATTAAATGTAGACTTAGATAGATTATGGGAAGTTTGGCAAGCAGTTGCAGAAGGTATAACAATAGGAACAGCTAGTCCTTGGTTTGACGAAAAACCACAAGATCTCAATAGTGCAAGACATACCAAATTTGATAAAACATTAACTAAAGTTAACGATCATGATTATAGAAACTTAATTGTTTGTAGATCAGAAGGTAGTTATCATAGTGCAGATATAAAAGGTGAATGGGAAGAGTTTATGCATGATGAAATGCCACATGTAGTTAAATGGGTAGAAGCATTACCTTGGGATAATATTAGGTGGGTAGGATTTGTAGGTAGAGATACGCACGGAGTAGGTCCGCACTATGATGAATATAGACTGTTAAGACATTTGTTAGAATCTCAAGAACCTAGTCAAATACGTATACGATGGAGTAATGTAACTGATTGGAAAAAAGAACATTTGTATTTTACAAAAGATCATGCAGAAACAAGATTGTATCCTATGTTACCACCAGATACTGATACAATGGCATATGATGGAACAGTACACGAGCATGGTGCTGACGCCGGATATCATCCTACACAAAGAATTCAGTTAATGCCAATGGGCACTCTTAATGTTCCTAAATGGCATCAACTGTTAGATCGTAGTATAGAAAAATACAAAGACTATGTAATTACAGAAGACTTTTTTAATAAAAAATGACAAAATATTTTATATCAGCACCATTCGGTAACTATCTTAAATTTAAAAATGCAATTAGTGTAACTGGTACATTTACAGTTAATCCAAGACCAGGACGTCTAAAACAGATACTAAAAACATTAAGATATGTAAAAACAGAAGCAGGGTGGGCTTGGCGCAATCAATTAGGGTTACGCAATCCAGGATTATTTGACGGAATGTTCAAAACATCATATGATGAAGTGTTAAGTGTTGCGGCATTAGAGCCCGATGATTGGGAAAAGATTTTAATGGCTATAGGTCCTGAAAGGAATATAGAACTTAATATAAGTTGTCCAAACATAGATGCATGTAACGATACAATGAATTGGCCTAAATTTGATGCATTTCCGAGTCATATGCGTAGTAAATTTACTATTGTAAAGATTCCTCCTATTGCTGATAATAATATGGTTGACAAATTAGTAAATCTCGGATATAATTGTATACATGCAAGTAATACTCTACCAACTGAAAAAGGCGGACTATCAGGTAAAATCATTATGCCATATACTATGAAATTAATTGATTATATAAAAAACAAACATTCACATGTTACAGTGATTGCAGGAGGCGGAGTGTATTCTAAACAAGATGCAAAAAATTATTTAGACGCAGGAGCAGATCATATAAGTTTAGGTAGTGTTAGTTTTACTCCTTGGAAAATTAAAGGTATTATAAATGATTATTCAAGATAAAAAATTAGAAGAAATAGATCCTATAGAAGCAAGTAAGCAAACAGCAGAGTATGGTTATTTGATTATCGAAGGTAGTGGAGCAACTCCTGAAGAATATGCAGAATGGGCATTAGGTTATGGGTATCATGTTAGTCCTGATATATGGTGTACAGATAAAGAACATAGTGAATATTTTTGGAGAGTAACAAACGATACTGTAGACGGAGAGAATCAAGGATTGTTTGCAGATGACGAATTAGATTGGCATAGTAATTTAGTTCCTCATTGTGATGCACAAGAGGTTGTAGGACTATATGCTAAAACTATAACATATCCAACTGAAACATGGATATGTACTAGCATTCCTTATTGGCAAACCTTAAGCAAAAATATGCAAGAGTTCTATGAATCATTAAGTACAATACTTTGGCATTCAACGGAAAACAAACCTCTTAACCAACCCTGGAAACCTGACTGGGATAAAAAATATACTGACACAGTTATAAAAGGTATTAGACAGAATAGAGATAGAAGTAAAGTACAATTATGTACAAATATAGAGCAACACGTAAAAGAAGAATTTAACGAATGGAGAGGTGTAGCAGATGTACATAAACTTGTACCTAATCACCCTCTAGGCACTAAAGGGTTATTTTTCCAACCATATGAAATAACTAACTTTGTTAAAGACGAGCAGATCTGCATTGATAGCAAAGAAATATATCAGACTATATGGAACGATTGGGTATGCTCCGATAAGTATACATATAAGCATATTTGGAAGCCAGGAGATATTATGCTAATGGATCAGACGACTACTATACATAGACGTCCTGATGTTTTAAAAGATAAACCAAGAGAGTTGTTAAGGACAGCTAATTGGTACAAAGAAGAAGTTCGTAATCATTTTGATTATGTGTTGTAGGAGATATTATGAATAAGAAAAACTTACCAACTATTGCTAATTTGGGGTTGAATATAGATCTGCAAAAATTAAGACAGGCTACAGATACACTTGCAGGAAAATTTGTTGATGTACGTACAGCAAACCCTGGGCTGTGTATGAACCACGAAGACTTAGTTAAGGATGTATACGATAACTTTGAACAGATAAACCTAACTACGCCTAGTGAAGTATTACCGCATACAGCCAGCATTAAGGAGCGTCTTAGACGCCGAGAAGAGCACCTTTATAATGTTCCTACAGAAGACTATCTCGGCAGTTACTTTGAGGAAATAGTTACACAATTAAAATCACCAGCAAGTCGGATTAGAATTACAAAACTAGCACCAGGAAAAACAATACCGTTTCACGTTGATTATGATGTTTCATATGCTGTAAGATGTATTGTACCTGTGTATGGTGGTAGTAATGTAGTGAACTTATTTAAAAGAGATGGTAAGTTAGAAGCATATAATTTAACAGATGGAACAGCAAATTTCCTTAATATAGGATATGCCCATGCAGTTGTTAATATGAGTGACAAACCTAGAATTGCATTAATGTTTAGTTTGGATGGTACAGATGATATTTCAAGTTTATGATTATAATGATGAACAACTAAGAGATCTTGTAAACAAAATACAAACACAAGGTCTTTCAATACATCACGAACAACAGTTTACTGAAGCACAAATTGTAGAATTTTTCAAACGTATAGGTGAATGTGAAGCACCAGGATTGTTTATGAATCCTAAGGAACATCCGGAACTATTTTTAGTTTCTGATCGCAAGGACGAGCAAGGGAATAAACTAGGAATGTTTGGCGGAGGCGAACTTGGTTGGCACTCAAACGGAAATAGTAGGCACCTTATAGATAAAATACTTATTGCACTATATTGTATTAAAGGTGATCCTAATACTACATTAAGCATTTGTAATACAAGTGATCCTTTTTACGATTTGTCTAAAGACGAACAAGACTATTGGCGTAGTATTACAATCAGATTAAAGTTTCAAAATGATACAATGTACCATTTAGATGAAGATGATCCTGAGCTTGAATTTATGAGCAAGAACAAAGGTAGTATTAGATCGTTAGTAGGACAGCATCCGCATACAGGTAAAGACTATTTCTACTTTCCTTACCACTTTATTATAAAAGCATGGGAAGGAAAAAAACAAGTAGACCATAAAGAAATTATTGAACGACTAAAGCCTATTATATTTAAAAGCTGTTATCAGACACATCATGTTTTTCAAGAAGGCGATTTGTTATTGATGGATCAGTTTACTACTTTACATAGACGCACCCCTGTTATGGGCGATAGGCTGTTATGGAGAGTAGCTTGCGACTACAAAAGAGTATGCAACTGAAATGGGGTAAAGCACTTGATCTAAACTATAATTTAGATACTGTTAGTGTTTGGGCCAGGAAGCTTCAATTAAACAAACAAGGAATATCAGCTCCAGATTATCTTGGACATAGTCAAATGTATTGGGAAGATCAAGTACCAGAAGACTTTTGGAATTATTTAAATAATGTAATACCCTTGTTAAGTATGTACAAAGAAAAAGGACCAAGGTATTGTACATTATGGGAATACCAGCAAACAAGTAAACTAATTCCTCACATAGATGATTTCATACAATTATTTGAAACAAGTTTAGTAATACCTTTAATAGGCAGATTCAAAACATCTATAGTAGAACCTAATTCAGAAAATATTATTGATAGTATTGAGTATGGCCCAGGTCAAGCATTTTTTTTAAAGTCGCAGGAATATTGGCATATGGGTGAACCGTTAGATGATTATAGATTGGCAATACTGTGTTTTATTAAAAAAGATACAGATTTAGAGAGTTATATAGTATGAAAGTAGTAGGAATAAGTTTTAGTTATGCAGACAATAGTTTACAGACACGTGGCTTAAAATTATTACAAGAGAAATTAGATATGGAAGTCTTTGGTATGTTAGATTTTAATATGCCTATTTGTAATAGTAATAAAAGCGATGGAAATGTACCTAATAGTGTAGAACAGTTTGTTAAAAAGTTAGATGATGCAGATGTATTAATATTTGCTATAAGTGAAGCAACCAGTCATTATTGTGCCGGTTTTAAAAATGCAATGGATTGGTTAGTAGTTAAAGCAAAGTTCAATGCAAATCTAGGTACAGACTATGCTATTACAGATAAGCCTATATTTGTAGTTACATTTACTCCAACTAAGTATACTCCAAACGGCGGTAGACACTTTGATATGACTACACAACTCTTAGAAAAATTAGGATCAAAGGTAAAAGAATGCCATTTAATCAATGATTCTTGGAAAACGGTTATTCCGGGTGGTATTAACGCTGTTAAAAGCGTCTACAGTGCGGTTGAGAGTTTTCTGGGTACTTATACACCAAGTAGTACAAAGACACGCTGTAACGAAGAATATAGCAGTCTAACGTGGCTTAAATCGTATAATGAATGGGATATAGCCTGGCGCTATGAAATGAAGCCTATATACAGAGTAAACGGAATGCCTTGGCCTCGCATTGATAATAATGCAAAAGATATAGTTGAAGTTCCACTAAAAGAAGATTACAAATTACGTAGCATGGACTATTTAGATACTCCAGAAGCACGTTGTATTTTTGAAAAACAAGCAGATATCATTATTGACAATAATATTAAAGGTATTGTTGACGTAGGCTGTAGAATAGGTATAGTAAATAATATCTTACAAGAACGTGGCTACACAGACTATAACTATATGGGGTACGACACAAGTCCACAACCTATAAAATATGCAAAAGAAATATGGGCAGGTTACAATAATATAGAATACAGATGTGCAAGTATGTACGATTCAAATCCTGTAGACTTTGATGTTGACTGTGTAATATGGAGCGGAGTTCTTTTATATGATCCCCAAAATCATATGACACTATTTAATAATGTTACATTTAAAGAATACAATGCTAGTCATGCAATTATACAAGAACCTTGTTTGATACAAGATCCTGATAAATGGTTACCTAATATGCAACTGAATACAATAGAACAAGACCTTCATATGTATGCTGACGCTTACAATTACAAAGATTGGGTAGTAGAAGCAAACGTATTTTCAGGTAGAAGAAAGATAGCACACATATGGACCTAAAAATTATTCCGTATATTATCGATGGGCAAGAGAATAAAAATCTACCTAGTTTAGATTTTATTAATGCTAAACAATCTATAAAATATATGAAAGAAGAAAGTAAGTCTGATAGGCTTGCAGAAAATTATGATAAATGGCTTAAACTAGAAACTATGGCAATGTACTGTGTTGTTTGGGATAACAAAGTAAACCGTCCTGTAATGGCAAGCGGAGCTCAAAATATGAGCAAAAACTGTTGTAGACTGTTTAGTAGATACTATTTGTTTAATGATTATCGTACAAAACATACTGACAATTTGTATGCAAAAATAGATAACTTTGATACAGACATGTATATGTTAAACGAACTAAAAGACAAATTTAAGTTATTCTTTTGGAGTAGAGACAAAGGAACAGGCTTCTTTAGACGTATTAAACAAGCACGTAGCGATGTATTTGACTCGTGGACAGTGCATGATAAACCTGTCGAAATACTATGGAAAGATAATATACAAGGTATTATCTATACAGGTGATATAAATTATATTGAAGAATTAATTTTTAACAAATAGCTTTTCAGCAATCCATCCAGCAGTATCATATTTGTGCAATCTTACTTTACGGAAGTTGTTATGGTGTTGTCTATGATAGCCTTCACCTGCAATAAAAAAGTTAAGCCAAGGAACATCTGCTCCACCTTCAACTTTGTGTCCTACTGTATTAAGTAGTCCAAATCCTATTTTAGCAAATACAAATGGTACTGCACAAAATGCAGTCCAAAACAAAGGACTAATTAAAAAGCTCACTACATTTACTATTACTAATATTTTTAACCAATGCTTATGACAAAACACTAATCTTGGATTAGCATATAAGTCTCTAGCATACTTCATTGGTATCTTAGGAATGTCCCACGTAGTTAGAAGCACTTTCCAGTAGCCTACATGCTTGGCCGCATGTGGATCATGTTCAGTATCACTGTGTGCATGATGCATTCTGTGACTTGCAATCCAACCAATAGGTGTACGAATACATGCTATCATTAGCATTGCCAATCCAATAGTCTCAAACCATACCGGTACTTTAAATTGTTTATGACAATAGTATCTATGTAATAATATACTTGCGCCCCAATGACTGATCACTTGGCTCCATAATATACCGATTAGAATTGCTATTAAAATTTCCATTTGTACTCCTACAAATGTATTTATTGGAATTTATCTAAGATTTAGATTAAGTTGGCCCAAGCGCCGTTTTCGTAGCCTTGGAATTTGTTAAGTGTTGTGTTGTACACAATCATACCGTTTGCGGCTGTTAGTGCATCACGTTGTGTAGTTGTCATGTTACCTAAAAGCAGTTCAAACGCACCATTAACTTTAACATTACCTGTTACTTCTAGTTGTGCCGCTGGTTCTCTTTCCCAACCAACAAATCCACTTCCGCCAGCTTCGCCACCTATTTGGAATTTACCGTTTTTCCAAACTTGTGCAAATTTTGTGTAATCTGGTGTACCAGTTGGATTAGGAAACATAGTGTAATAATCTTTTGTAACACCAACTGTCCAGTATGGTGTATTTTCATTTTCTCTATATAATATTCTACCTAAGTTAGCTTGATCAGCAAGTGCAGAACTACTATTGTTTTGTATTATAACAGTACCGTTCGTATCAGACCCTATAGCATTTAAAGTTGCTGATGTAATATTAGCACTACTAATAACACTAACACCGTTTTCATAAGCACCTACAATTTTACCTGCAACAGCATCTACTAAAACTGATGAATCATCTGAAAATACGCTACCAATTACTTCACCTGTAAATGTACCTGCATGATTACCAGTAGCATCACCAGTTAAATTATTTGTTAGTGTGCCACTAATATTAGCACCTGGAATAGTTCCTGCAACTGCATCTACTAGTAAAGTACTATTGTCTGCAAACACACTACCTGTAACATCACCTGTATGATATCCAGTTATGTTACCTAAAACATTACCTGTTACGTTACCTGCAAATGCTCCTGTGAATATATTATTACTAACATTTACCATAATGCTCGAGTCATCTGCAACTACGTTTGCATTAATAGCGCCAGCATCTATCTGTCCTGAAATATTTGCACTATTTGCGTTTAGTGTATTCCAACGTAAAGCAGTTGTACCAATATCATATGCTCCGTTAGCACTTGGAACTAGTCCACCTGTAAGTTCACCGCCTACACTAATTTGATCACTACCTGAACCATCACCTAAGTTAATGTTTCCAGACGCTGTGATTGTGCCGGTAACATTAATATTACCTACACCAACAATATTGTTACTGTTTAAATCTAAGTTACCACCTAGTTGTGGTGATACATCTTCAACAACGTTTTGTAAGTTGCTACTAAGTGCAAACTCAACACCGCCTACTGTAGACCCATCGCCTACCCAAACTTTTTTGGTATCTGTAACATATATAAGTTCGCCTTCAGCGGGTGTTAAACCGCTTCTATCTGCATCAACGCCGCGTCTCAGTTGTAGTGCCATCTAAAAACTCCCGAATTCATTATTCATATGTATTTATGTCTATTCACGAATAATCATTTCCGTGTCTTTATAAATTTTGTTGTTCTTTTTTTAATATCTTCTTTAACTTTAGCAGTATTTAACCTAAAATCTACGTTTGCAATAACATGCTCGTATTCTTTAAATAAGTCTTCTAAAGCAGTTTCAAGATTAAGATGTTTCTTTTTTCGACTGCTATCTACGTCAATGTCCCATACTTTACCGTCCTTAAATGTTACTCTAATACTATGGACATAAGGTATAGGAATGACTTTTACATCAACATCATTAAGTACTTCAGGCCAGGTACTAATTACCGAATCGGGCAATTTTCCCCTACCGTTAGGCACTTACTTTAGTCTTTGCTGTAGCTTTCTTTTTTGTTGGCACTAGTTCATCTGCTTCTTTACGTAAACGTTGTGCTTCTTTAAACATATTATCTGCTTGTGAACGCATTTGTTTTGCTATATCCTCGTCGCTTAACACACCTTCAGATGGAGCCGCAACAGCTTCTTCTGATGGTAGAGTAGAAGTAGGAATATCTGATACTTTTGCTAGTGTCTCTGTTTTAGCAGGCTCAGTAATAGTTGCTAAGTCTTCAACACCAACACCTTTTTGATCAGCAATCATTTTGTTAAGATCATTTAACATAATAGATGCAGTTCTATCAGGTGTCATTTCAACTAAATCAGTTGCTACTTTTTGCATTTTTCCTTGAGTATGAAAAGCTGATAACATAATTCTTCCATCTGGAAGTCTTGATCTAGCCATTGCTTCTGCAAATTCAAACTCATTTTGACCAGAGTCTGACTCAACTAACTTCATTAGAGCATCGTGATATTCAGCATCAAGATTTTCTGTTGTTACAACTAAACAGTTATCAGGTTCTCCTGGAACAGTTTTATATGCAACAATTACTTTACGTTTATTGGTCTTAATACGACCTACATGTTTAAATGCCATTATGCATCTCCTTTTGGTGTTTCCTTAGTTTGTGATGCAGAAACTGCATTAAGGAAAACTTCTAATTTACTATAAGTTTGTCCTACCACAGTCATTTCATTTGGTTTAAATGCACCACGACTGCTTGCTACATCAATAATTTGTTTGATTGCATTTAAGTCTTGTACAGTTAGCTCTGGTGAAGTTTGTGACTCTGGAGCAGTTTGCTCAGGTATCTTTTTATCTTCAGCCGGGGCTTTTTTTGTTTCTTCGCTCATAATTAATCTCCTATGTTAATAGTTATGTGCAGTGTATTTAATAGTATTTCAAATATGGACAAGCCAAAGTGAAATATGACAACTCTTTTGCTTCTTCGAACCCTATTTTAATCACTGTTGTTGCGTTGTTTTGATTGTCAAGTTCATATGATTTACCTAAGTAAAAGCGTCCTTTTAAGTTATCCTGTATCCATTTTTCGATACTTTTTTCAATATTGTACCGTGGTACAATAGAAATATAGTCAAAGTGAGGAGCAGGTACCTTAAATTTCCTTATATTAAATAAATCGTATTTGTTAGGTTTTATTTTGTTTTTAAGCTGATTCATAGTGTGCTGTAGCACCAAATGGTGCCTTTAGATCCTTATCATGATGACTGTGAATTATAAAAATTGTATCACAGTAACTTTCGTCACCCCAACTACCGAACGGATAACCATCTGTAAACATAATAAACTTCTTAGGTTGAATATCATGATCTTTCATGTAAATCCAGTTAGCGTCAAAGTCAGTGCCACCGCCGCCTTTGACTTGATAATCTAATAAGTCAGTGCCACCGTCAGCACTAAAGTCTTCTTCATTGTAAACTTTAGTATCAAAGCACCATAACTTAATATTGTACTCTTTGTATTCTTCCATAATACCTTTTACTTCTCCTAAGAAATCTTCAGCTTGTGAATTGCCAATTGACCCACTCATGTCAATACCAATAGCAACATCAATAGTATCCATAAAGTTCATACCTGGAAGTACTGCACCAATATGCCAACCTTTACGTGAAGGACGAGAAAAAGTATAATCATTTCTAATAGTAGATTGTATTTGCTGACGTAACAACTCACGCCAGTTCATCTTAGGCTCTGTAAGTTCTTTTATCATACGTGTAATTTCAGCTGGAGTATTACCTGCACCTGCCGCTTGTGCCGCTTGCATCATACCGTCTTTAATTTCATCACGTATTTTTTTAAGTTCTTCTTTACTGTAACTAGGACGAGTAGATGTACCAGGTGCACCGTTTTGTGGAGTAGGTGTATTACCTTGACCTTGTTGTGGTTTTTCCCAGTCTACATGTTCATCTAATAATTCGCCTAGTGCTTTTAATTCATCTTCATCATATTTTTCTTTTAGTTCATCATATATTTCTTCTGAAGTAAAAGTTTCATATTTAAAGTCTTGGAAGCAATCAATAAACGAAGGTTTTTGTCCAATACGATCACGGACAAGTAAATTATTAACTTTATAATCTGCTGAGATATTATAAAGCATTGGATCTCTATCATCTCTACGACCTAAGTGATCAAATACACAATGTAGTATTTCATGTGCAATAACAAATTCAATTTCTTTGTTATTCATTTTGTTAAAGAACTGTGTATTATAGTATAAGTTACGACCGTCAACGGCGGCTGTAGGACACCAATCATCTGCGGCTACAATTTGTAAACGTGTTGCCATATTACCAAAGAATGGATGTCTTAGTAGTAAACCAACCCTTGCTACAGTAATACGTTCAAGTACATCGACACGCATTTCTTCAAGTTGTTCAGGTGTAATATCTGGATCAGGTGCCCAGTGCTTTTTACCTTCTAAATTGTATAGTATTTCTGTGTCAAACATTAGTGCCATCCTTTGTTATGTATATAATTATACACGATTGTAACTGAGCTGTCAAATAAATTGGACATTTTTTGTAGAGAAATGTCCAAAACTCTCATATTAAGCCGCTTGTGCAGCTGTTATGTATTTGCCATAACGCTCATGAAATTCATCAAAACACGCAACTTCGTCTGGATCTATAGGTAGTGCATATTGCGTAAGTGCAAGTTTGATACCCATAACAACCAATTCTGTTTCAAAGTTATCCATTGCAAAACGTAGGAAGTTGTTAACTTTATCGTCAAACTTCTTATCGTTCTTATCAGATGCTTCTTTTAGCTCGTAACAGAGTGAGACAGTCAAGGAATACATGGCACTGATTTCTTTAGTCTTCATCTCCTTTACTTTGCCAGCTAGAATATCTGTTGGATTAGGCAGTGACGATGCAACTTTACGATGAGCCATAAATTTGACAGCCAGGCCTTCGCCAACTGATCCAGAAACTAGATCTGTTGTTGTTGCCTCATCGTCGTCGTCTTCAAGGAATTCTGATACAAAACACCAACTACGTGGTGTTGCAAAAGAACGACTTGGAGATTTTGGATCAAAGTCGAATAAGTCCTTCTTACTAAATGTAAGATAACCTACTACGTCTCTGTGTACATTATTATTCACAGCCCAAGCAAACCAATCGTCGAAGTTAACTTGTAATTCTAAGTGAACAAATCTATTTGCCAACGGTGCTGGCATTCTATATGTGACGCCTTTATCAGCTTCACGGTTACCTGCCGCAACAATTAATACATTGTCTGGCAGTTTATATTGACCAATCCTACGATTAAGAATTAACTGATACGCCGCCGCTTGTACAGCCGGTGCCGCAGAATTCATTTCATCTAAGAACAGTACGATATGATCAAACTGTGCCGCAAACTCTTCGCTTGGTAATTCTTGCGGAGGTGCCCAAACCATTGTACCTGTGTTTGAATCAAAATATGGAATACCTTTTACATCTGTAGGTTCCCATAAAGATAAACGTACATCAATTAGATGCGGTTTAGATAGTGAGTTAGTAATTTGTCCAACAATATCGGATTTACCAATACCTGGAGGACCCCATAAAAAGATAGGTCGTTTTTTCTTAAGTGCCCTTTTAATACTCTTTTTTGCGCCATTGGGCGATACGGTGCGTAGTGCAACATTTTCCATTTTGTATTCCTCTTCTGTTATCAGTGCCATACTTTAATTTCTTAGTATGTATATATAATACACTAGTCTATGTAAGAAGTCAACCTATTTTGGAATCTTTTTTCTGTCTTTTTAATGCTTTGGTAAGTCCATATTTGCGTATATCTCCGCTAAAAAGATGCAGTTCGAGCGCCTTTTTTTCGTTTGTAACAATCATACCGCCACTACCTAAGTAGTATGGACAATCAATAAAGTTATCTAACCAAATTAAAACATTGGTTGAAAATTTGAAATCATTAGGATAAGGAATGTCATATGTTACTAAATCTAGTTCTTCTTTCAAATACCTAAATCCTTCGTCTGTAAGACGTAAACCACCTTCCTCTTTTACTCTAGTGTTTTTCCACCAAAGAGGCATATAGTCTTTTAAAGCAGTTTCATTTATTGTTTTACCGGATTGTGCTAGAAAGATTTTGGTGTATATTTCTTTATTACTCATTCTTCAGCTATTGGACCTTCGTTTAACATTACTACACAAAAGTCTTTACAGCTGAATAAATCGTTTAATTTCTTTGATAAATTGTGTGCATGTCCTGGGTTACTAAAAGAAACTTTCTTATACTTAGGTCCAGGATAGTTTGTTAACACATTAGACGATTTTAAATTAAAAGGTTTGCCCTTGTAGAAGACTGCCCAAATGGCTTCTGCTTCTAAAACTTGTTCTGCTTTGTATGATTTTTTATCAACATACTCTAGAATTACTTTTGGCTTTGGTCTGCTCATGTGCGTATCCTTAATTAACTACGCATATATTTATCTATTTTTTACCAGTTTTTTCCGTCAATCTGTACTTGAATCACTTCGTCATCGCCACGAGCTTGTTTTGCTAGTAGTGATTCTAAGTCACCATTTAGTCTTGCCATTACTTCACCTAATGTAAATGCAAGACGTTTTGCTTGTTGTATATCTATTTTTACTTCTTTAGATCTACTTGCATCAGCACTTTTAACTTGCTGTATATACTGTTGTATAGGTGCAGTATTAAGAGGTTCACTTGGCATTACTTAGTTCCTGCCTCATTATAAATTCAGTCTTAAATGGACCTTTTGATTCATAACGTTCAATAGTAATTAGTTTAGGACAAAAACTTTTAACCCAACCTTTTTCAAAACGTATAATAAAATATCCTGCGGCATATAAACTTTTACTTTTTGTACTTTTAGTAAACAACGGCAACCGTCTTTTAACATCAAATATACTATTGTATGGATCACAACTTGTTGGAAAGCCGTGTACTATTCTTTCTAATGGTGTTTGTTGTGTAATATCTAACTCAGTCCAAGCAACATTTGTTGTAAATCTATTACCTAGTTGTTGCTTAGAATCAAAAAATTCTGTACCTGTAGAACTACTTAACATATACTTTTCGTCATGTAAAGACAGTGTACCAATATTTGTACCTTTGTCTTCTACAATCCAAAATTTATCTTTTAGTACTTCTTTTAGATTAATTTTTGTCATAGTGGATACCTCGCTTGTAATGGTTCTGCAAAATGTGCGGCTTGATCTGCAATACGTTGCATATCCCATTTAGCACAAAACTTCATAAGTTTTGCACCTACTTGCGGTACCTCTTTAGCTACACTGTTTTCTGCAATAGTGTTATTAATTATCTCTCTAATGTCTGCAGGCTGTGCAGTTAAATCACATAATACAACATTACGATTATAGTCATCGAGTACACGATGTTCTTCACCGTTATGATCTACCCAACGTTGTAGCATCATGTTATTCCAATTAAAGCCTTTAGTGTCTTTGTCTGCAAATGCTTCAGTAAGACCTACTTTGTTCTTAGTGCCTTTTACACGTACACCTGGATACGCACTAAACACGTTATCACTCTTGTCGCCACGCATACACTTTTCAAACAACATAAATGCAGGCTTAGGCGCAGGCTTAGGTAGTTTAGTTTTTTTATCAATAACAGGTTGCTTTTTCTTGTCGTCAAAGTAACCTTCGTGTGTAATAATAGTATTACTTACACCATTGTATTGTGTTACATTAGGAGCAATCAATTGTGCAAAGTCACCGTCAGTACTAATAATAATATGATTGTCGTTAGGGTGTGATTGTACCCAACCAGCAATAAGATCATCTGCTTCTAGTTGCTTGTGTTGCATCATAGTACAATTAGTTTTAGTACCAATGAAGTCTTTAAACTCATCAAAGATTTCCCAAAACACTGTATCTTCTTCTGCTTGTGCTTCTGTTAGTGCATCACGTGCAACTTGTCTATTACGCTTGTAAGGTTCGTAAAAGTCTTTGCGCCAACTGCGTCCTTCTAAACAAAACACAACATGATCAGCCTTAAAGTCTTGCCATGCTTTTTTAACACCTGCAAGTGTAATATGTAGAGCCATGCCTACCTTATCGTCTAAACTACCACGTACAACGTGTCTAGCACGAAAGAATGTATTTGCTGTGTCTACTAGTATGTAAGTTGCCATAATTTTGCCTTTGTATAAATTATAGTATTATTATAACACCAGATCTGGCTTGTGTCAACCATTAAGATACTTCTGATTTACCTTTATCGATAGGAACAACATTAATATGACCCATCCCTCTATCTGTACTTTGCCCTTCTTCTTGAAGCATTTGTGACACAATAGTTTTAAACCAGGCATCAATAATCTGTTCATTAGTTTCTCCTGAATATCCATTATCAAGTAGTTGCTCAATAAATTCATTATTCCAATCGAGCTCAAAGAATCCGTTCTTAATGTTATCCGGATTTACTTGTGTATCAAGCACTGCTACCCACGGCTCACCTGCTTTTGTGGCTGCTTGTTTTTCTGCTTCGAGTGCGTTGCGTCTAGCACTGTCAGGTGTATCTGATACTTGTTCTTTTTTACCTTGTAATTTATTTACAGTGTTTTTTATTTTATCCCACATATCTTACCATCCTGCCTTTCTTATTTTATCTTCGAGGTTATTATCTTTTACAATTTTAGCTTTCATTGCTTTTTCATGTTGTAGATTTTTATATTCACGTATGTTATTAAGTTCGTGTTCTGGATACGGTGGGTGGTAAGGCTTCTTTGCTGGCTTACTTTTAAATAAATTTTTTATATATGTTATCATATTAAGTTCCTATTGCATTACCAAACAAGTATACGTGTACTCTTGCCGCAACATTATAACCACGTTTAAATGCTCTTTCAGCAACTTTACCTGCACCTGCTGTTTGTTCTTCTTCTCTAGCACCTGTTGGCATAACCCATATAGGCCAATCAACACCTTCTGCTTTGAAAAGTTTAATTACTTCTTCCATTTCTTCCCACTCTCTATCCTCTGGACCTACTACAAACTTTAGTTGTCCTTTGTCAGAAAGTTCTCTGTACTCTGCTACTATTTCAGGCTTAATTGCTTT
>Ga0209535_1000822_pt1 | contig 21558 bp, 18 predicted proteins | sample LinPmetageLP28_FD_184041 | JGI IMG/M metagenome (GOLD analysis project Ga0209535, IMG submission 184041) | Marine viral communities from the Pacific Ocean - LP-28 (SPAdes) (version 2) | ecosystem: Environmental > Aquatic > Marine > Oceanic | place: Pacific Ocean | collected 2009-08-22
GGTAAATTCGCACCCCATGTTTTTTTTAGCGACAGCCTCTTTTTAATTAGGTAATTATGGCCACTCAGAGGGAATTAGCAGAACACCTGGATCTAAGCACCAAAAGGATCTCAGAACTTATAAGGGATGGTATTTTGCCCTCTAAAATGGGTAGATCCCCATTAAACCTGGATGTTTGCAGAATTGCCTACATTTCTTACCTTAGAAAACTAGGCGGCTACAACAAACGCAGCGGTGGTGGTGATATAGCAGAAGAAAAAACCAGGCTCACTAAGGCCCAGGCTGATAAAGCAGAATTAGAAGTTTCAGAATTAGAAGGCCAACTTATACCAGCACAGCTTGTTCAAGATACCTGGACTGACTTTGTGGCCAATGCCAGGGCAAAGCTATTAGCACTGCCAAGCAAAATTGCACATCAAGTTATTGCCCTGGACAAATATGCAGAAGCAGAATTATTAATTAAAGAAAATGTGCATGATGCACTTTTGGAGTTATCTGATAATGGATTACCTAGCAAATATGCAGATCGTGTTGAACAACACGAAGAAAGTATTTAAACCACCGCCAGAATTAAAGATTTCACAATGGGCCGATGCTCATAGAAGGCTATCACCAGAAAACTCAGCTGAAGCTGGCCAATGGAATACAACCAGGGCCGAATATCAAAGGGAGATTATGGATACCTTTAATGATCCAGATATACAGCGGATAGTTGTAATGACATCATCCCAGGTTGGCAAAACAGAATTGGTCTTAAATGCTATTGCGTATTACATGGATCAAGATCCCAGCCCATTGTTAGTAGTGCAACCAACTCTAGCTATGGCCCAATCATTTTCAAAAGATAGACTTGCGGCCATGATAAGAGATTCAAAAAAGATAAAAGACCTGGTTGCGGAATCAAGATCCAGGGATAGCGGTAATACTGTGCTGCATAAGAAATTTCCTGGTGGCCATTTATCTTTGGTTGGATCTAACTCAGCAGCTGGTCTTGCAAGTAGGCCAATTAGAGTTTTACTATTGGACGAAGTAGATCGTTATGAACTTAGTGCTGGATCTGAAGGATCTCCTACAGATCTGGCCATAGCCAGGACAAAAACTTTCTGGAATCGCAAAATTTATATGTGCAGCACTCCAACAATTAAAGGTATCTCTAAAATTGAGGCCGCATTTGAAGAATCTGATAAAAGGTATTACATGGTTCCATGTCCAGAGTGTCATACAAAGCAAAGATTAATGTGGAAAAATGTTGTTTGGGATGAAGGTAAGCCAGAAACTGCTCACTATTGTTGCCAAGAATGTGGATCTGTAATTGACGAATCTAAAAAGCCCTGGATGTTAAAACATGGTGAGTGGCAAGCAACAGAAACTTCCGTTGATACAGCTGGCTTTCACATATCAGAATTGTATTCTCCCTGGTCAACCTGGGGATCTATGGCCCAGAATTTCTTAGAGGCCAAGAAGATGCCAGAAATGTTAAAGACTTTTATAAATACTAGCCTGGGCGAAAGCTGGGAAGAACAGGGCGATGGTGTAGAACATGAAGGCTTGTTGGCCAGAAGATTAAATTATGATCCTTTAACGCTGCCAGAAGAAATATTAGTTGCAACTTGCGGGGTAGATACGCAAAAAGATAGATTAGAAGCACAGGTTATGGGTTGGGGTCATAACTACGAGGCCTGGGTTATTGAATACAAAGTATTTTGGGGAGATCCAAATGCCGTCAATGTATGGAATGAGTTAGATCTATATCTTAAAAGTAGATTTAAAACAGAGTCTGGCAGATCTATTGCAATATCAGCTACTTGCATTGATTCTGGTGGCCATCATACAAACCAGGTTTATTCATTTACAAAACCACGCCAGGGCAGAAGAATATTTGCAATTAAAGGTGCTAATGTTCCAGGCAAGCCAATTGTTAGCAAGCCAAGTTATGTAGGTAAAACGCAAACAGCTTTATACACAGTTGGAACAGATACTGCCAAAGAAAACATATTTGCCAGGCTTAACGCTGAAGAAGATCTAAGCACTTTACATTTTCCAGCAGACTTAGATGAAGAATACTTTAAGCAGCTTACAGCTGAGAAAAGAATTACTAAATGGATCCGTGGCCGCAAATCTTTAGCCTGGAAACAAATTAGGCCAAGAAATGAGGCCCTTGATGTAACTGTTTACAACTTTGCTGCAATTTATTTACTAAATCCAAATTTTGATTTAATTGAGGAAAGATTAGTAACTGGATCTAAAGAAGATCCAAACTTAGTACAAAATCAGCAAAAAAATAGAAATGCTAGGCCAAAAAGCAATTTTATTAATAGTTGGAAGTAATAATTACGAATTACATTGCTTTTACAGCTGAGATCTCTTAAATAATTCGTAATATTTATATATTTGACAAGTTTTAAAACGACCTTAGTGTTTTTGTTTAACTACAAATTAAATACACAGAGGATTAATTGGCCAATTTATTCGATTCAACTAACTATCCAAACTATGTACCTTCTGAATTTAAGAAGGGCGATAACTGGAATTGGAAAAATGATAGTTTAGGAACAGATTACGACAACGCATCTTTTACTCTTAAATACGAATTTAATTTAATTGATGGATCCACAAATACTCATTTCCAGGTTGTAGCTACAAATGACGGATCTAATTACAAAATTGAAGTTCCGCATTCAACCACTACTAATTACACGGCTGGGGAATACAACTGGATAGCTAATATCCATCGCAATTCTGGCGGCAGAGTAAAAGTTGGCGAAGGCTTTATTACGATACAAGACGATTACGCTACCACAACAACTTCAGTAAGATCATTTGCCAAACAAATGCTAGATGCTATTGAGGCCGTGGCTTTAAACAGAGCCACCATGGATCAATCATCAATGAGCATTGCGGGCAGATCGCTTTCTAGAATGTCTATAGATGAATTAATGAGTTTTAGAGATCGATTTAAAACTGAATACTTGCAAGAACTTAAACAAGCCAGGGCTAAAAATAACAAAGGCACTGGTAACAATATCAAAGTTAGATTTGGACAGCATTCAACATTTAACCCAACAGACTTAACATAATGGCCTGGTACAACAATATTTTAAATCGAAATCCAAAACCTAAGAAACAAACTTTTAAAAGAAGTTATCAAGGTGCATCTACTGGTAGATTGTTTGCTGACTTTTTAACATCAAGCAAATCAGCAAATGCTGAAATAAAAGATAATTTAAGGACTTTGCGAGATAGGGCCAGGGAACTAGCCAGAAATAACTCATACATAAATCGTTATTTAAACTTAATGATTTCCAATGTTATAGGCAAGCATGGCGTTAGAATTTCAGCTAAGGCCAGAAATGATAATGGATCTTTAGATCTGCTGGCCAACAAACAAATAGAAGATGCCTGGAAACAATGGACTAGATATGGAGTGCCAACAGCAAATGGCAAAATGTCTTTTCTTGATTGTCAAAAACTTTTTGTAGAATCTTTGGCCAGGGATGGCGAAGTTTTAATTAGACACATAAAAACTAATAAAAATTCTTTTGGCTATCACATACAATTTTTAGAAGCAGATTATCTTGATGAAGATTTAAACACTGTTGCAAAAAATGGCAACAAGATATGTATGGGGGTTGAGGTTGACTCTTACTACAGGCCAATTGCATATCATTTGTTTAAAGAGCATCCCTACGATACTACTTATACAAAATACAGTAGAAAACATATAAGAGTGCCAGCTGAAGAAATTACGCATTGCTATATGCCAAATAGGGCAGAGCAAACAAGAGGCGTGAGCCACATAGCTACAGCAATGGCAAATGTAAAACAATTAGATGGATATTTAGAGGCAGAAATAATTGCTGCCAGATTAGGGGCCAGCAAAATGGGTTTCTTTACTTCACCAGACGGCAATTCATATGTTGGCGATGACACTGAAGATACGTTTAACCCAGTTATGAATGTTGAGCCTGGAACCTTCCACCAATTAAGCAGTGGCCAGGAGTTCCAAACATTTGATCCCAATCATCCAACAAGTGCATTTGAATCTTTTACAACTACAGTTTTAAGATCTATTGCTTCAGGACTAAATATCTCATATCACGCTTTGAGCAATGACTTAACTTCGGTCAACTATTCTTCTATTCGCCAAGGTGCATTAGAAGATAGATCTAACTTTCAGATCTGGCAAGAATTTATTGTTCAGCATTTTATAGATGTTGTATTCAAACGCTGGTTAGAAATGGCCATAACAACTAAAGCTATTAACTTGCCAATCGGTAAATATAGTAAGTTTGCTAATTCAATAAATTACATTCCAAGATCTTTCCCTTGGATAGACCCATTAAAAGAAATGCAAGCCAATGTGGTTGGCCTACAAAATGGAATCGTTACCTATTCAGAAATTGTTTCAAACTACGGCAAAGATGTAGAAGAAACATTTGAACAACATCAAAAAGAAAAAGAACTAGCTGCACAATATGGAATTGAAACAGCATTCCAGCCATTTGGTCAAAAAGCACCAGTTGAAGCTATTGTCCAAGGCAGCAACCAGGAACAAGAGGATGGCTAGGCCAAACGAAGGTATGAAAACAGCTGCAAAAAGAGCCTTAGCCCAACGTGAAGAATATGGCCGTGGTGGAACTAGAACAGGTGCTATAAGAGCCAGGCAAATCGTAGCTGGAGAAAACCTATCTGATACAACAATAAAAAGAATGTATAGCTTTTTTTCTAGGCATAAAAATAACAAAGCAAAGTTTTACGATAAAAAAGAAAACGATGGCGGGCCAACAGCCTGGAGAATTGCATGGGATCTCTGGGGTGGCAACGCTGGCTTTACTTGGTCAAAAGGCAAAGTAGAGCAAATGAACAAAGAAAAAAGTTTTAACAAGTTTCAAGAGGCAATTACGCCAAATGAAAAACATCCTAGCGAGGTAAGCATGGAATTTAAAAGTGAAAATCCCATCCTCAGCGAAACAGAAGCAGAAGGCTTAATTGATTCTGCTGAAGTCATTGAGGATGTTGAATTAGATGCAACAGAAAGATTGTTTGACGATGAGGTAACTTATCGAACAATTGATCTCTCCAGGGCATCTTATATTGACGAAGAAACCAGACGAGTTCGCATTGGAGTATCCTCTGAAAGCGGAGTTGAAAGGTCATTTGGTTTAGAGGTATTAAGCCACAAAGCAGAGGATGTAGATATGTCATTTATGGCCTCTGGATCAGCACCATTATTGAACAACCATAATATGGAAGAACAAATAGGTGTTGTTGAAGAATATAAACTTGACGAGGCTGCAAAAAGAACAGTTGCAGTAGTTAGATTTGGTAAATCTGCACTTGCTCGTGAAGTCTTTGATGATGTAAAAGACGGCATAAAAAGAAACATATCCGTTGGCTACAGAGTAAATAAACTGGAACAGGCAAGCAATGAGGAGATTGGCGATCATTACAGGGCTAGTTGGACACCTATGGAAGCATCCGTAGTTTCAATCCCAGCAGATCAATCCAAGCAAGTTGGCGTGGGCCGTTCTAAATCTAACAAACTTCCAAACACAAAGGTGAAAATAATGGAAAACGAAAAACAAGAAATTAATCTTGATGAAGTTAGATCTCAAAGTGCAGACGAAGCAAGAAAAGAATTTGCTAAAAACTCAAAAGAGATTTTAGACCTTGCTGCTAAGCACAATAAAAGAGATTTAGGCAATCAAGCTATTCAAGATCAATTATCAGTTGACGAGTTCAGAGGACAATTACTAGAAACTATTTCTAATGATGTGCCTTTAGAAACTCCAAATGAAATTGGTTTAAGCAAAGCTGAAACACAAAGATTCAGCGTTATGCGTGCTATTAATGCAATGGCAAATCCAACAGATCGCAAAGCACAAGAAGCTGCACGATTTGAAATGGAATGTTCAGAAGCTGCACAAGAAGCATATGGCAGAACAGCCCAGGGAGTTATGCTTCCAGCTGAAGTCATGGCTAATTGGAATCAGCGTGATATGTCAGCTGGTAGTGATGGCGATTTAATTGGTGAGGATTACAGAGGACAAGATTTTATCGATGTTCTTAGAAATAACTCAGCAGTTATGCCTTTAGCAACTAATCTTAATGGCCTATCTGGCGATGTTAAGATTCCTAAGAAAACTGCCGCTTCAACAGCAGCTTTCATTAGCTCAGAAGGCGGAGCAGCTGGTGAGTCAGAAATGACAATCGGTAACATCTCTCTTACCCCAAAAACTTTGGGTGCATTTACTGATGTAACTAGACAGCTAATGATTCAATCTTCATTGGATATTGAAAATCTAATTAGACAAGATCTTGCAGCTGGAATGGCGATTGCTATTGATGATGCTTGTTTAGAAGGTGATGGTCAAAATGGTAAGCCAACAGGTATTACAAATACTACTGGCATTAATACTGTTTCATTAACTTCTGCTGCTGCTCCAACATGGCCAGAAATGGTTAGCTTGGAATCAGCTGTTGGCGTTGATAATGCTCTATTAGGCAGACTTTCATACATTGTTAATCCATCAAACTATGGCACATTAAAATCTACATCTAAAGACACTGGAAGCGGTATCTTTATTGCAGACGGCAATGGCATGAATGGCTACCAAGTGGTTGTTTCTAACCAATTGACTGCTAATAACTATGTATTTGGAAACTTTAGCGACTTGCTAATCGGCTTCTTTGGCGGATTAGACCTGGTCGTGGATCCTTATACGAGTTCAAGTTCTGGAACTGTTCGAGTAGTTGCACTTCAATCTGTTGATGCAGCTGTAAGAAACCCAGTCTCATTTGTAGTTGGTTCTTAATAATCAGTGTTAACCACTAATAAGATGGCGGGCCTAGTGTCCGCCAGCTTTAAACAGGGAAAAAATATGAAAGTTTTAATATTGGCAGATACAGTTGCTAACAACAAAAGAGTTCATGCTGGCGATGTGATTGAGGTTACTCAATCTGAGGCCCACATTTTAATTGGTTGTAATAAAGCAAGCGTTCATGTTGCTAAAGAGAAAAAAGAAAGCAATAGAAGCGTAGGCTTGGAAGTTTCTGAAACTCCAAAACCAAAAAAAAGATCTAAGGCTAAATAATGGCCTTGGAAAGTGCTGCTGATTTCAGTTCCTATGTAGATTCAAGCGTAGGTTTTGGGATCACTGGTACTTTTTTTGAGGTGCAAGATACATTAATAGATTCTAGGTTAGGACTAATAGACACATATTTTGATATTGATTCTGGTGCTTCTGCAAACATAAGTTTAATTATGGATGAAGATTATTTTGCCATTGAAGGCAACAGCATTGCAGCTGAAGGTTATCAACCTAGGGCCACAATGAAGGCCAGCGATGCACCTTTTATATCACACCAGGATAAATTAATTGTTGATGCTGTTACTACAGACCAGGGCAATGTTATTAAGCCAGCAACCACATATTTAGTGGTTGAAGTGCAGCCAGATAATGTTGGTATGTTAACGCTAGTTTTAGAGGCCGCATAATGAGCCAAATTAAATATGAAACAGAGGCTGATATGGCCGCATATTTAGATCCTAGCTATGGCCATGGTTTAGCAGCAACATACACCAGGAATGGGGTTAATACTTCATTAAATTTAATTTTAAATGAAGAGTATGTTGAGTTGGACGAAGGCTCTGGAGTAGAAGCAGTACAACCTATTGCTTATTGCAGATCTATAGATATTCCAAGTGTTTCACATAATGACACTCTAGCAGTTAGTGCATACAAAGATGTAAACGGCAATATTTTGAAGGCCGCAACTAACTACAAGATTGTTAATGTGCAGAAAGATTTTAAGGGTTTTACGGCCCTAGTTTTAGAGGAACAATAATGGCGGATCATGTAAGACAACAAATCCGCAACCAGGTAGTTACACAATTAACTGGTTTAACAACCACTGGATCCAATGTGTTTGATTCCAGGGTTTACCCTTTAGAAGATGGCAACTTGCCAGCGATTTTGGTTTATACAAAATCCGAAGATAGCGAGCCAATAGAGATTGGCCCAAACAGAACAAGTGAAAGAATGTTAAGCCTAATAGTTGAGGCCTATGTTAAGAGTACAACTAATTTTGAAGATACTCTGGACACTGTTTGCAAGGAAGTAGAACAAGCAATTGCAGCTGATCCCACATTATCTGGGAAGGCCAAAGATTGCTACATAGAATCTACTGAAATTGAATTTAATGCAGAGGGTGAGAAGCCGCTGGCTTTTGCTACTTTGACTTTTTTAACTAGCTACTATGTCCAGGAGCAAAATCCAGATGTGGCGGTTTAACCAGGAGTAAATTATGAAAATGATTTCACCAAATGGCAAAGATTTTATAGATGCACATCCTACAAGGGTTGAGTATCTTAAAAAAAAGGGTTGGAAGGAAGAAGCAGCCCATGAAATTAAATCTTCTTCTAAAAAACAGGCGAAAGCCGAGGTAAAAGAAAATGGCGATACATAAAGGCTCGGAAGGGCTTGTTAAGGTTGGTGCTAATACTGTTGCTGAAGTTAGATCATATTCAATTGATGAGACAGCGGACACAGTAGAATCCACATCAATGGGCGATGCTGCTAAAACTTTTGAATCTTCACTAACATCCTTCTCTGGATCTGTTGAGTGTTTTTGGGATGAAACGGATACAACTGGCCAGGTGGCTATGAGTATTGGTTCTTCTATAACTCTTAATTTATACCCAGAAGGTGCTACAAGTGGCGATACTTATTACACTGGTACTGCAATCATTACTGGTAAAACAGTATCTGGTTCACACGATGGATTGGTTGAGGCAAGCATTAGCTTCCAGGGTAGTGGTGCATTAACTATTACAACAGTATAAAAAATGTCAGTAATAGATAACGCAGTTAAACATTTTGAAAATCAAGATGTGAGAGTAACGCTGGTTCCTGAATGGGGCCAAGACGATGAACCTTTGAAAATATACAGCAAGCCATTAACGCTTAGTGAAACTTCTAAACTCTACAAAATGAGCCAGGAAGATGATCTAACGATGATGGCTTATGTATTAATTTATAAGGCATTGGATAGCGAAGGGGAAAAGTTATTTGATATTGGCGATAAAAATAAACTTCTAAACAAAGTTGATCGTGAGGTGTTAGTTAGAGTGGCCCAGGAGATTATGGGGCAAGAGCCTATTGAGGATATAAAAAAGGACTAACAGAGGATGCTAATTTATTTCTGCAATACAGCCTTGCAGAACGACTAGGAAAAACCCTAGAGGAATTACAACAAATTAGTGTCCAGGAATACCAGGGCTGGATTGCTTATTTAGAAATCTTGGAAGATAGAAGGAAGCATGGCAAATAAAAAAGTCAAAATTGAGTTAACAGCTGTTAATAAAACAAAGGCTGCATTTGGTGCAGTCACTGGTAGTTTAAAATCTGTTGGTAGTGCAGCTGCAAGTGCAACTAAAGGTGTAGCAGCAGTAGGTATTGCAGCAACAGCAGCAGCTGGTGCATTGGCTTTAATTGTTAACAAATCTTTTGATGCCGTAGATGCTTTAGGTAAAACTTCTACACAAACAGGAATAGCTACAGATACACTCCAGGCTTTTCATCTTGCGGCCAGGGAATCTGGAACGACTGTTGAGGGTGCTAATACAGCACTTATTAAATTTGCCAGAAGTATTGGTGATGCTTCTAGGGGCCTAAAAACCCAAGCTGATATTTTTAAAGATCTAGGCGTTGAGTTAAAAGATAACAATGGCAACCTAAAAGATTTTGACACTTTGCTAGCAGAAACTGCTGTTGGTATTTCAAACATGGCAGATCAATCAACCAGAGCAGCTGCATTGGCTGGTTTATTTGGTAGGCAAGGTGTTGTTTTAACTGGTGCAATTAGAGATCTAAGCCAAAGAGGCCTACAAGATTTTATAAGTAGAGCAAAAGAGTTAGGCATTGTTTTAAGCGAAAAGGTTATTAGAAGAACAGAGCAATTTAATGATGCTGTAGGCGTTATAAAAATGCAGCTTGGATCTTTTGTAAACAATATTACAACTTCATTCTTGCCAGTCTTTGAAGCAATGCAAGAAACAATATCTAAAAAAATAAAACAAATAGTAGATGATGCTGGCGGCATGGATGCCCTGGGATTAAAAATTGCTAATGGAATTATTGAAGGTGTTGCTAGTGGCATAGAGGCTTTAGGAGATCTTGGCGATAATATTTTTAAGGTCTTTAATGATATAAGAATTAAGGTAAAAGAAACTGAAATAGCATTTTTAGAATTTCAAAAATCTATATTAAGCGTAATGCCTGGTAAATTCGCAGACGAATTAGGAGATATAGAATTAAAACTGATTCATAACGATGTAGCACTTAAAGATCTAAATAAAAATACAACTAATTTTGGTGAACAAGCAGAGGTTGTTGCTAATAAAGTTAGAGGCTACAAATTAACCATTGATGATTTAACAGATGGCACTAAAGCTGCCACAGATGCAGTTGCAGAAACAGGCAATGTATTTACAGATTTACTAAGCCCAATAGATAAATATGCACAATCATTAGCGGATGTAAATTTAGCAATTGAAAATGCAACTGTAGCATCAATGAAAAAAATGGAAGATACCATTTTGGATGGTATTAAAACTGGCAAGTTAGCATTTGAAGATTTTGCATCTTTTGTTGTCGAACAATTATTAAGAATTGCAATACAACAAATGATTATTGCTCCTATAACTGGTGGTTTTCAGAATTTTTTAGATAGTTTTGATGGCGGTGGCTATACAGGCATGGGTTCCAGGAGTGGCGGTGTAGATGGCAAAGGTGGCTTCCCAGCAATACTACATCCAAATGAAACAGTCATAGACCATACAAAAGGCCAGGGCATGAGTTCTGGAGCAACAGTTAATTTTAATATTTCTACAGTAGATGCAGCTGGCTTCGATCAGTTATTGACATCAAGAAAAGGTTTAATCACATCAATAATAAATAACGCCATGAACAATCAAGGCAAAATGGGGGTTGTATAAATGTCTGGACAATTTCCAACAGATCCAAATTTTAAAACTATTAATTTTAAAGGCGAAACGCCAACTCTAGTTAATCAAACATTATCTGGCCGTAAACAAGTTAGACAAATTGGCTCACAATATTTTTCATTTACAGTGCAAATGCCGCCTATGCAACAAGAAAAGGCCCAGGCAGTATTTGCATTTTTACAAAAACAAAAAGGCTCATTTGAAGATTTTACAGTTGTAGAGCCAATAAATAATCTAGGAGCAAGCAAGTCTGAAACAGATATATTAGTTAATGCGGCCCATGTTGCTGGCGATAGCACCATCGCCATGGATGGTTTTTCACAGTCTACTGGTGTGCTTAAAGCTGGCGATAAAATTAAATTTGCCAATCATACAAAGGTTTATATGGTAACCGATGATGCCAATGCTACAGCTGGAGCAGCAACGATAAGCATATCTCCTAATTTAGTGGCCGCACTGGCAAACAATGAAGCTGTTACTGTTAACAAGCCTAGTTACACTGTTTATCTTGCCAGCAATGAAATCATGTATGTAACCGATGCCAGTAACTTATACAGCATTTCATTTGATGTGCGAGAGGCCATTGCATAATGCCAAGAAGTTTATCAACAGCCATACAAAACCAGGTATCAGCAACTGCAACCAAAACAGCTTTTTTAGTTGAGTTAAATTTATCGACAGTAATAAGACTTACAGACTGGTACACAAATGTTACTTATGATTCTAATGCTTATGAAGCTGGTGGATCTTTTTTAACAGTAGATTCAACAACTGAAACAGGCCAGCTGCAAGTAAATGAAATAAACATTGGCTTTTCAAACATTACAGATCAAGTTAGATCCGTGGTGCAAAGCGGAGCATTTACAGATAAAACAGTTGAGGTTTATTTAGCTTACTTTGATTCTAATGAATCTATTGTTGGTGCAATTAACTTTTTTACAGGTCAAATTAGAAATGTATCAATTCAAGAAGATTTGGGTAACTCTATTTTAAATATGACAGTTGCATCACATTGGTCTAACTGGAATTTGACAAAAGGCAGACATTATTCAGAGGAATCGCAACTAACTTTTAGTGCTGGCGATAGAGGCATGGAATTTGCAGGCCAGGTTAAAGAAGATGTTAGGTGGGGTATGTAATGGGTTTTTGGACAGCGGTTGGAACATTTTTTACAAAGATTGGAAAAGCATGGGCTGCTGCTGACACATTACAAAAAATTAATTATGTTTTAACAGCAGTAACGCTTGCAGTTGGTGTTAAAGGATTTCTTCAAGCAAGAAATATGCTCAATAAGGGCCAAGACATACTTGCCAACAAAACTTCTATGGGTGGAAAAATAGGCCTTATTTATGGAACAAGAAGGGTAGGTGCACAAATTATTTACATGGATGTCAATGCAAATGATTCAAGGGATATGTATGTTGTTTATGCCTTATCAGTTGGTGAGTGTGATGAAATTATAGGCAGAACAATAGAATTAGATGGCAATCCTTTAACCGATTCAGCAAGATTTATAGATGGAGGTTATATTGGCTCAGATAAAATTTCTTCTGGATCTGGATCTTTAAATACAGTTTCACAAAATGGAACTGGTGGTGATCCAGGTGCTGGCAGTTTTGGTACAGATCCAACTGCCAAATATAGGTATGTTATGAATTTGCATCATGGAGCTGCAACACAAACAGCCGATCCCATGCTAGTTGCATCCATGCCTAACTGGACTACAGCACATAGGCTTGATGGCATTTGTTACATAGCGGCTCATTACGGCTATAGCAAAGAAGGTATGTGGCGAGGCGTGCCACAATTAACAGTACAGGTGCGAGGTAAAAAAGTTTTTGATCCCAGGGATAACACTCAAACATTTGGCACTGTTTCTACTTACAAACATTCAGACAATCCAGCATTGTGCTTTTTGGATTACATTACAAACGATGAATATGGAAAGGGCCTAACATCTAGCCAGATAAATATGTCAACTTTTACAGCAGCTGCAAATGTCTGTGATACACAGGTAGATCAACCATATTTTAATGGATCTGCACAAAATGTTACTTGGGAAGGAACTGCTGGTAATGATTTTATTAATATTACAGGCACTGGATCTAATACAGTTTGGTGGCAAAACAAAATAAGTGAGTTAATAAATTTAGAAGATAGTTCTGGTAACGCTGTTTTAACTAGTGCTGAAATTAAAGATATACAAAGAACAAATTTTTATGATGCCAGTGAGCAATACTCTGTTTATTTTAACGGCACTCTTGGATCTACTTACGCCTCACAAAACGGCCAATCATTATTGAAAGTCAAAAGATTTCATTGTAATGGTTTTGTAGATGTAAATAAAAATGTCATGGACAATGCCAAAGAACTTCTGGCAAATATGCGAGGCATATTTTTGTACATAGATGGCAAATATGAATTATCAATTGAAGATACAGGCTCATCAACATTTAGCATTAATGACAATCATATAATTGCTGAATCTGGTATAGGCGTTGATTATGGCAACAAAGATAAAAAGGCCAACAAAGTTATAGTTGAATTTTTTAATGCTAATAAAAAATACGAATTAGACACAGCAACAGTTTTACATACTGCATCACCATTCACAGCCGATGATGGTGGCGAAGTGCTAGAAATTAAAGCTGAGTTTCCTTTTGTCTCAGATCCTTATATTGCTTACAACATGGCTAAAGCAATTTTAACCAGGAGCAGAAACCAAACAACAATGCAGTTTATGGGTACGCCAGAAATGTATAAATTAAATGTGGGAGACATTGTAGATTTAACTTATGCTGGTTTAGGTTTTAACGGCAAAGTTTGTAGGGTTGAGGCCTTGGAATTACAATCAAACGGATTGGTTGCTGTTAGCTTGATTGAGTATTTTGATGTTTATACTTGGGAAGTTCCGCCACAAGAAGCAGTTGAAGAATTAGCAGATCTACCTTCAGCTTTTGCTGTTAAGGCTCCTACTGGTTTAGCTTTTACAGACAGCGGATCTAGTTCAACCGCCAGGCCTTTTTTATCCTGGAATGAGCCAACAGATTTTCCAGATCATACTTTTAGAGTCAACATTGTTGATAGCTCTGGAAATCAATTAACTAATAAAATTGTAGATACTAATAATGCAGATTTAAATTATTTACCTAAAGGCAATAACTATGTTGCCAGTGTAAGTTCTATAAATACTTTAGGCGTTGAATCAGTACCCGCAACACTCACATTTAGCATAACTACAGAGCCAGTAAATACAGCTGATATAAAAGATGCAGCTGTAACCTTATCAAAAGCTGGTACAGATTTAGTGGCCGCAATTAACTCTGGAAGTGCAGCTGCAACAGAATTAATAAAATCAACTTCAGCACCTAGCACCAGGGCAAATGGGGATGCGTTACAGGCCCAGGATTTATGGGCAGATACAAACGATAACAATCAGATATATGTAAGAAATGCAGCAAACAATGGCTGGGAAAAGGCCAGGGATTCATCGCTTGTAACTTTGTTTGGTACGTCCAGCTTTACTGGTAACGATATTACCTCAGCCATGGCTACTGCACAGGGCGATATTCTTACACTAACCACAGACACCACAGCAACCGCATCTGCATTAACAAATTTAACAGCCACAGTTGGCACTAACACAGGTGCTATAAGCACTGAACAGACAACAAGGGCCACTGAAACAGCTGCATTAGCTACAAGCATAGGTGTAGTATCTGCAACTGCTGGTACAAATTCCGCTGCAATATCTACAAATGCAACAGCTATAGCAGACATTGATGGCAATGTTAGTGCTGGTTATGTACTAAAGGTTGATGCAAATGGCAAGGTTGCACAAATGGTTTTAGGATCTAATGCTTCTTCTGGATCTGGTGCATCAAGCATTGTTTCTTTTTTGGCTGATACTTTTCAAATTGATAATGATGCTGGATCTAGCGTAAGCCCATTTATAGTTAGTGGCGGATCTGTGTTTATAGACAATGCCAGGATAAATAATTTATCTGGTACAAAAATAGACGTTGATACTCTGGCTGTTAAATTTTTTGCCGATGTAACCAGTAAAATTTATAACCACGATAATACTGCCGTGCCTTTAACCAGAGTTGGATCTAATTACATTGCTTCTGGCAACAGCGGCCAAAGCGGCATCCATACTTGTGCACCAGTAGCCATAACCAATTGCAGATCTGGGGGCTCATTTGTTGCTTATGTACAAGGCATTCTAGGTGATGTACAAAACATGGTAGTTGAATTTTCAACCGATGGAACTAATTACTCTGATGCAAACGGCCAAGTATTTACAATTAATGCTGGTACTTTTAGAGGTTATACACTTTTATACAATGACACTTTGACTTTTGCTTCTGGTGCAAGCACTGCTAATTTTAGAATTAAATTTAATGGCAAACAAAACTACACTCAAATTGGCCTAACTGTAACTGTAGATAACACAAATTAAAAATATATATGCGAAAAGATCTTAATAAAAGTAAAATTTATAAACAACAAAAGGGTAATTAATGTCTCAGAATACGAACTACAATTTAGCAAACCAGAGTGGGGCAAACTTTAGGGCGGAACTAAACAATACTCTCCTAGATATTGTTTCTAATAACTCTGGTGCGACAGAACCAGCAACTATGTTTGCTTATGAATTATGGGTAGATACTAGCAGTTCAGTTATGAAGATCCGCAACAGCGGAAACGATGCCTGGATAACTTTGCCCTGGAGTATTACAGCTGATAATACAGTTGATATAAATGGCGGTACAGTTAATGGGATAAGTAGTTTATCTTTTAGCAGCGGATCTACAGTTGCATCTATTTTAGATGAAGATAATTTAAGTTCAGATAGTGCAACAGCTTTAGCAACTCAACAATCAATTAAGGCTTATGTTGATAGCCAAGTTACAGCCCAGGATTTAGATTTCCAAGCCGATAGCGGTGGGGTGCTTTCAATTGATCTTGATAGTGAGACATTTACTTTAAATGGCGGCACTGGCATAACTACACTTGGAGCAGAAAACACAGTTAGTTTTTCTATTGATTCAACTGTTGCAACTTTAATTGGAAGCCAGACACTTACAAACAAAACCATAGATTTAGATAACAATACTTTATCTAACATTGAAACTGACAATTTAAAATCTGGTGTCCTGGACACAGACTTAACTTCAGTTTCTGCATCCGACAATACTTTGGCTTCAGCAAAAGCCATTAAGACGTATGTTGATGCGGCCATAACTGCTGAGGATCTTGATATAAGCGATGGATCTAATTCTGGATCTATAGATCTTGATTCAGAAACTTTAGGCTTACTAGGTGGCACTGGCGTTACTTCTGCTTTATCTGGCAACAATATTACATTTTCTATTGGCCAATCAGTTGGCACTTCAGACAATGTTCAGTTTGGAGTTATTACAGCTGCATTGACTGGTAATGTAACTGGCCAGGTAAGCGATATATCTAACCACTCAACTACCAATTTAAGTGAGGGTACTAATCTTTATTACACTGATGCCAGGAGTTTTACAGCGTTTGATACCAGGCTTGCCACTAAGGACACTGGCGATTTATCTGAAGGATCTAATCTTTACTATACAGATACAAGATTTGATACAAGGCTTGCGAGTAAGGACACTGGAGATCTAACAGAAGGATCTAATTTATATTTTACCAACGAAAGAACAGACGATAGAGTTGCAGCCCTTATACAAAATGGTACAGGTATAACCTGGACTTATGATGATGCCTCTGGAACATTAACAGGCGTTGTATCTTTATCTTCGTTTAACACATCCCAACTTACAGAATCTGGGAATTTGTATTACACGGATGCTAGAGCAAGGGCCGCAATATCAGAAAACTCTGCTCAACTTTCTTATGATTCTTCTACTGGTGTTTTAACTTATAGCCAGGGAAATTCAGACACAGTATCTGAAGGATCTACTAATTTATTTTATACAGATACCAGGGTAGCCACTAAGATTGATTCTTATGTAGATAAAGCATTTGTGGATGCACTTAATGTTGTAGCTGCATCAACCTCTGGTAATGCGGCCACGGCCACGGCTTTGGCAACAACCAGGACATTTTCTATTACAGGCGATGCTACAGCTTCTGCACAAAACTTTGATGGATCTGGCAATGTAACTTTATCTTTAACCATTGATGATGATGCAGTTGCCCTGGGTACAAAAACCACAGGAAATTATGTTGCCACAATTGCTGGCACTACTAATGAGATTGAAGTAACTGGATCTGGATCTGAAACAGCAGCTGTAACCATTGGCCTTCCTAATGATGTTTCTATTGCAAACGATTTAACAGTTGCTGGAGATCTAACAGTTAATGGAGATCTAACTTATTTAGATACAACCAATTTAAAAATTGAAGATAATTTATTTGAATTAAATTCTAATCTTACTGGATCTCCAGTTAATGATTCTGGAATGTTAATCAATAGAGGATCTTCAGATAATGCTGTATTTATTTGGGATGAATCAGCGGATAAATTTACCCTGGGCCTAACAACAGCAGACGGATCTGCAACAGGCAACATAACTCTGGCCTCATTGGGAACATTGGTTGCTAATGTGGAAGGAGCAATTACAGGAAATGTCACTGGCCAAGTTTCCACTTTATCTAATCACGATACAGATAATTTAAGCGAAGGATCCTCATCTTTATATTTTACAAACGCTAGGGCAAGATCTGCAATTTCAGCAAGCGGAGATATTTCTTATAACAGTTCAACTGGTGTTATATCTTTTACAGCTTCAGCTGCACCAGTAACTTCAGTTAATTCAGCAACAGGGGCCGTGGTTTTAGATAGCGATGATGTAGCAGAAGGCACAAACAATCTTTATTACACAAATGCCAGGGCCAGGGCGGCCATATCTGAGGGATCTACACAATTAAGCTATAACTCTGGAACGGGTGTTTTAACATTTAGCCAAGGCAACTCAGACACAGTTGCAGAAGGATCAAGCAACTTGTATTACACAGATACCAGGGTTGCTACAAAAATTGATTCATATGTTGATAAGGCATTTATAGATAACTTGTCAGTGGTGGCCGCAAGTGCCACAGGCAATGCTGGATCCGCAACAATATTACAAACAGCCAGGACAATTGCTGGCGTATCATTTAATGGATCTGCAAACATTTCTCTGGACACTTCTAACATTACTGAAGATAGCAGTTATTTATATTACACAGATGCCAGGGCAAACAGTGCTATTGATACCAGGGTAAATAAGGCCTTTGTTGATGGTTTAAATGTGGTTGCAGCTTCTGCAACTGGTAATGCTGGTTCAGCCACAGTTCTGGCCAACGCCAGGACAATTGCTGGAGTGTCTTTTGATGGATCTGCAAATATAACTTTAGATACAGCAGACATAACTGAAGATTCTTCAGCATTATATTTTACAAATGCCAGGGCCAGATCTGCTATTAGTGTTTCTGGATCTCTTGCATATAACTCATCAACTGGCGTACTTTCATTTACTCAAAGAACTGATGCAGAAGTACAGGCCCTTATTACAGCTGGCACTGGTGTTAGCGTTTCAAGTGGTGCTGTTTCTATTGGCCAGGCCGTAGCAACTTCCGATTCACCAACATTTGCCAACATGACATTAAGTGGCACTGGCTCTATAAAAGTTCCAAGTGGTACTACAGGCCAAAGAGATGGATCCCCAGCAAATGGTATGTTTAGATACAACACCACCGATGCACAATTTGAAGGATATGCAGATGGTGCCTGGGGTGCTATTGCTGGATCTGGTGGTGGTGCATCCGCCATGGAAACCAACAACTTTACTGGAGATGGATCTGCTACTGCTTTTACATTAAGCAGCAGCGTTTCAAGTGAAGATAATTTACTAGCCTTTATAGAAGGTGTTTATCAAAACAAAGCTGACTTTGTGGCCAGCGGAACAACCATAACTTTTGACACAGCCCCAGCTTCTGGCCGCAACATAGTGGTGCATCATGTTAAATCTAATATTGGTGGAAGCAATGTAATTTTAAATTCATTTACTGGCGATGGCTCAGATACAACCTTTACATTATCAACAGCACCACAATCTGAAAATAATACCCAGGTTTATTTAAATGGTGTTTACCAAAATAAATCAACTTACTCAGTATCTGGAACAACTTTAACTTTTGATGCAGCACCAGCTAATAGTGTTGCGATTGAAGTAATGATGTTTACTCAGACAACTGTAAATGTACCTACTACAAACAGCGTAGGGATTACCCAACTAAATGTAAGCGATGGATCTAATGGTCAAGTGCTTACAACAAATGGATCTGGTACTTTATCATTCTCTACTGTAAGCGGTACAACTATAAATAATAATGCTGATAACAGAATCATAACTGGTAGCGGTACAGCTAATACTTTAGAGGGTGAAGCTAATTTAATATTTGATGGGACAAATTTAGGAATTGGTCAAGCAAGTGATGGCGATAAACTCCATGTATTAGGTACAGGTTTTTTTGAAGATGCTAGAGCCAATGGCGTAGGTGTTCAAATAAATGGTGGTAGTGGTAGTGAATTTGCTCATATAGGCGTAAGTGCAAGCAACCCCCTTACTTTTCAAACTGCTAACACAGAACGCATGAGGCTTCATGGTGGTGGAGATTTAACAGTTGCAACCACTACAGCGATTGGCTCAATGTATAACGGAGTTAGTGGCATTGGTTTTGGTTATAGCTCTGGTGGCTATGGTGCTTGTGTTAGAGGTGGAACAAATACGCCTTTTTATGTATCTACCACTTCGCAAGGTGCTGGTGGTTTTATTGAGTTTGCACAAAATGGTGCAACCAGAGGTAACATTACTTACACAGGTTCAGCAACCTCTTATAACGCTTCCTCAGATTACAGGCTAAAAGAAAATGCTGTTCCAATACAAAATGCACTATCTAAAATAGATTCTTTAAATCCAATTAATTTTGACTGGATAGAAAGTGGCGATAATTCAGACGGATTTTTAGCACATGAAATTCAAGCAGTTTTGCCATACACAGTTACAGGAACTAAAGACGAAGTTTATACAGATGATAATTCTGGCGAAGAAAAAACAAATGGATTGCCAAAATATCAAGTTATGGACTACGCAAAACTTACACCATTGCTTGTTAAAGCAATACAAGAACAACAAACAATAATAGACGACTTAAAGTCAAGAATAGAAACACTAGAGGGATAAAAAAATGGCAAATACAAAAGTGACACAAGAACTCATAGCGGATGATGCTATAGGTAGCGATCAGCTTGCAAGCAGCGTATCAGTTGCTGGTTCGGCCAGGATTGCACAGGTGGCATTAACTTCAAGTAGCAATGCAGTTGCTTGGGATGCTACAGCAGCAGCTAATGCTTATTATTTGACTACAGAAAATACAACTTTTGCAGCACCAAGTAACAATGTACAGGGTGCAATTATTTCTGTAGAAATAGCCCAGGGCGGCACACCTTACACAGTAGCCTGGAATACAATTTTTGAATTTGCAGCTTCAACTGCCCCAACAGTAACTGCTACAGCCAACAAAACCGATATTTTCAGTTTTCGCTTTAATGGTAGTGTCTACCAAGAACTTGGCCGAGTACAAAACATGGCACAAACTTAATATGGAAACGCTACAGCGTACAGCAAATAGAGGAAGCATATCTACTGGGTATGATATTGATAACTCTTGTAAGTTTGAAATTGATAATAGTGAATGCCTAACTAAAACATTTGGGTCTAGTGGCAATAGAAAAGCATGGACTTGGAGTTCGTGGGTTAAAAGAACTGAACTAAATTCTTCAACAACCTACCAACTACTTTTTTCAGCAGGAACAGGAAATCCACCTAGAGATGTTTTTTTCTTTGATGATGATACAGATGATACTTTGTGCTTTTTTTCAAATGGTGGATTATTTTCTTCAGGAACACTTGGCTTTAGAACTGATGCCGTTTTTAGAGATACATCAGCTTGGTATCATATAGTTCTTGTTTTAGATACAGCAAACTCTACAGCAGCAGATAGATTAAAATTATATGTAAATGGTGTAAGTCAAACATTTTCTACATATAACGCACCTACTCAAAATGCTGATTCATTAATAAATAGTAATACTGCCCATGCTATAGGAAGAGATTCATCTTTTGCTGCTTTGGGTTTTGATGCTCAATATTTTAGTGGATATATGGCTGAAACACATTTTGTTGATGGCTCTGCTTTAGCACCAACTTCGTTTGGTGAAGTTGATGATGATAGTGGTATTTGGAAACCCAAAGCCTATACAGGTTCACATGGTACTAATGGTTTTTATTTAGATTATGCGGATGCTGCGGACTTGGGTGATGATGAAAGTGGTAATGGTAATGACTGGACTGAAGTCAACATCACAGCCGCAGATCAAGCTGTGGACACACCTACTAATAATTTTTGTACGCTTAATCCTTTATATAACTATGCTTATGGAAATACCATTACAGAAGGAGCAACAAAAATTTATGGAGCGGCAAATAACTGGGGTGGTGGCAAAGCAACTT
>Ga0209535_1000824_pt1 | contig 21551 bp, 9 predicted proteins | sample LinPmetageLP28_FD_184041 | JGI IMG/M metagenome (GOLD analysis project Ga0209535, IMG submission 184041) | Marine viral communities from the Pacific Ocean - LP-28 (SPAdes) (version 2) | ecosystem: Environmental > Aquatic > Marine > Oceanic | place: Pacific Ocean | collected 2009-08-22
AAACGCTTTAACTTTAGTTGAGCCTTTTATATATAGAGATGCTGTTTGGACGGGTGGTAATATAACCTCTGTTGGTGCTCAGTTTTTTTTATCCAACACTACAACTACTGATTTAGCAGGTAGATTTGTTAAGCAAGTTGGAAACGTAACAGCTTCATACAACGCTATTGCTGGACTTGCTATACCTTCTACTCCTAGTAATCCAGGTGTTGTAAAAACTTCAGTTTGTGATAAAGTTTCTAGAAAAGATTATGAAAAAATAATAAGGTCTAAGTTAACAGCGCCTACCTCTAGTAATCCAGTTTATTTTATAGATAATTGGAATCGTGTAACACCTAGCATAATTGTTTTTCCTAATCCTGTAACTGTTTCTAACAATAAAGGTAATGTTGTTTTTTCTGAATTAATAGTTCAACCTTTAGATCCTGTTTGGGGATACACTATAGATCAAACAGTTGGAGCTTATTTATACAGTTCTTTAGGAAGCACAAACTTTGAATTAAATCCAAGCGAGCAGAATAAATTAATATTAAAAATATTGTTATATGCAGGTGTTGTTATAAACGATCCTCAAATAATACAAGTTGCGTCGTCTGAATTACAACAAGAAAAAGTTAACGAAAAATCATAATAAATGGGATTAATAAGCGAAACTAACGAGCAATATTACGCTGGTGCTCAAATAATATCACCAGACGGAACAAACCCTGTAGATAGTGTTGTTTTTACATTTGATACTCCTTTAAAATTAGGTGCTGTATTAGACGCTTGGAAGCCTACAAATATATATTATCCTTTAAATAATTTTAAAATATACAATAGCGCTAGTGGTTTACCAGGAAGTTTTTCTGAAATAACTAACGATGAATACAGAATTAAATCTGTGGAAGCGCCAGACGGTACTTTTGAATCAACAGTAACTTTTGCAACACCATACAGCTCTACTACATATATCGCTTGTCAATTAAAATCACTAGATGGTGGTAATTTTGCTACAAGCGAAAGCGAAAAAGCTTATGGAAATACTGTAGAAAATAATTACGGTGGATATTCTTATATATCATTAGAAGATCTTATTGATAATTATTTAATTGGTTATGTTGGTGATGGTAAACTAATTCAAAAAGTAAAAAAGTTTGATGTAATATTTCACGCTAAAAGAGGTTTACAAGAATTTAGTTATGATATTTTAAAAAGCATTAAATCACAAGAATTAACCATACCAGCTTCTTTGAGCTTAATACTTCCTCAAGACTATGTTAATTATGTTAGTGTTTGCTATATCGATGCATTAGGTGTAAAAAGACCTATATATCCGGCTAACAATCTAACAACTAGTCCCTATAAAAATCCAGTGCAAGATGCCGCTGGAATTCCCATACAAGACAATTTTGGCTCAACAATAGAGGGAACTTCTATCACTGAAAGCAGGTGGAAAAAAGCAAATGATAAGCTTATAAATCAAAATATATTCAACAGTTTAGATGATTATGCTTATTGGTCTAATTACTATGGTTTAAATAGTTCTTGGGCTTGGGGACAACTATATGGAATAGATCCGCAGTATTCTCAAGTTAATGGCTGGTTTAACATGAACGAAAGAGAAGGTAAAATATCTTTTTCAAGTAACTTGCGTGATTATTTAATAGTTCTTGAATATATATCTGACGGATTATCTTATGATGGCGATATAAAAGTTCCAAAAATGGTTGAAGATGCCTTATACAATTACATAACTTATTCTATATTATCTACTAGAGCCGGAACTCAAGAGTACTTAGTGGCTAGATTAAGAAAAGAAAAAAGTTCAAAAATGCGAAATGCAAAAATTAGATTATCAAACATAAAACTAGATGAAATAGTTCAAGTTATGCGAGGTAAATCTAAATGGATAAAACACTAAAATTAAATGGCAGAAGCTAAAAATACTTTTTTAAGGTCTAAAATGAATAGAGACCTAGATGATAGATTAATACCATCTGGAGAATATAGAACAGGCTTAAACATTGCTGTTAATAAATCAGAAGGAGACGACGTTGGAGCTCTTGAGAATGTATTAGGTAATATTAAAAAGGCAGATCTTTTTCAAAATTTTACAATAACAGTAAATGGTTCAGTGACATTTGCTTCAGGATCAACTTCTTTTGATTATATATCAGACACTGGTAGAGATAGTTCTGCTGGTCAATGGGATTATAGACTTGCTTTTGGGTATGATGCTGAAATTACTGGTTCTTTTCAAACTACTATTTCTGGGCTTTCTAACGAAGGAACATCAGGAACTAAAGTTTCTATATTGGGTGATTACACTTCAAGTTTGTCTAGTGGCTCTGTTATTACTATAATACCTAACATGGAAATAATAGGTGTTTTGCCTAATGAAAAATCAAATAAAATTTATATATTTGCAACTAATTACACTGATACCTCTGCAGATCTTATAAGTGATTTTTGTGCTATAGATGGATTAAATGCGGGTGTTTCAGCAATACTTGAATATGATACTTTTACTCCAACAGCATCTCCTATTGTTTTAGTACAAGGTGCTTGGTTAAATTTTTCTAAAAATTCTCCTATAATAAACTCTAATTTATTAGAAAATTTATTATTCTGGACAGACGATAGAAATCAACCAAGAAAAATAAATGTACAAACTGCATTTCAAAATACTTTCACAAGTACACTTCAATATTCTCAAGGCACCTGGGGTTATTATGAAAACGAAGATCATGTAAGCGTAGCAAAATATGCTCCAGTAATACCTATACAGCTTTGGAAACAATATGATGACGCTTTGCATCCATCTGGTCCTAGTTATGAAACTACAATGCGAGATGTAGTTAGTGAAAACCTACCTAATGGCTCTATTGCTTCTTGCAATGCAATTGGCGCTGCATTTCCAACTGATGAATTTTCTTTAAAAAGTATTAATGGCTATGTTAATGTAGGTAATATTGTTAAAACAACAGCAGCTTCTCCATCTAATATACCTGTTGGAACTACAGTATTAGAATTTGATAATTCAGGCGTAGGAGCACTTCCAGCTCCTTCTGTCAAATTAAGCAACAGCGTAACCTTGTCTGATGGAGATGAGTTAATATTTAGTCCTAATCCATATTATATTCCAGATTATGCGGGTGATCCTGATTATTTAGAAGATAAATTTGTAAGATTTAGTTATAGGTTTAAATTTGATGATGGTGAATATTCTCTATCAGCTCCTTTCACGCAAGCTGCTTTTATACCAAAGCAAGATGGTTTTTTCTTAGGATATCCGCCTTTTACAGCAAACGGTACTGCTGATGATGTAGAGGCTTATCAAAGTACAATTGTTGAATTTATGGAAAATAAAGTAAACAATATACTTATTAGAATTCCTATGCCTTTCAAGATCGATGGTGATCCTTCTTTAGCGAATCCAGAAGATAATTTTATGCAATGTAATGAAGTTGCAAATGATCTTAAAGTAACTCAATTACAAATACTATACAAAGAATCAGAGGACTTGAGACTTCAAGTTCTAGATACTATAGAGGTGCAGGATGTAACAGCAGAAGGTTCTGAAAAATATTTTGAATATAATTACGAAGCTAGAAAACCTTTTAAAACTTTACCAGAAAAAGAACTAGTAAGAGTTTTTGACAAAGTGCCTCCAAGAGCTAAAACACAAGAAATAATAAGCAATAGAGTTGTTTATGGTAATTATGTAGATAAATTAACTCCACCTGAAACACTAGATTATAACGTAGCTTTAAGCGATAAGTTTCCTTTAACAACAAGCAATATAACAACTGGAAGAACATCTATAGTAGAATATCCTCAACACACTGTCAAACACAATAGAAACTATCAAGTAGCACTAGTTCTTTCTGATAGATATGGAAGATCTTCTTCTCCTATATTATCAAATATAAATGATTCTACAGTGCAAGGAAATATAAATTTTGGAGGATCTACATTTTATGCTCCATACAGAAACAATGCCACAAACGAGACAGATACATTAGACTGGCCTGGAGATTCTATAAAAGTGCTATTTAATAATCAAATAAATTCATTTAGAAGTAATTTAACAGAGTTTGGTGGAACTGGAACTCCAGGGCTACAATCATATAATCAGTTCGATTCTTCAAAAATGAATCCAGGTGGTTGGTTTATGTATAAAGTTGTTGTAAAACAACTAGAGCAAGATTATTATAATGTTTACCTGCCTGGTATTATAGACGGTTATCCTTGTAATGATCAAAACTTTTTAACAACTATGACAACTGGTCTAGGTGTTTTCTTTTCAGACAACGAAAAAGGAGTTACGGCTTTTACAACACTTTATTCTGACAATGTTAATAAGATACCTAGAGATTTATCTGAAGTAGGACCAGAGCAAAAGCAATATAGAAGTAGCGTTAGGCTTTATGGTAGAGTTACAAATACAAATATTGTTTTAGATACAACTCCAACAGTTCCAGTTATAAAATCCGAACCGCCGTATAATAAACAATTTTATCCTGGTAGATTAGCAGATTCAGTAGATGCTATTGGTCAAGCAGATGAACTTCTTTCATTGACTCTTTTTGACATTAAATCACCAAGAGGTTTACCTGGTCAATATTATTCTGATGGTGGTGCAGCTGGTGGTACTGCAGGTGACGTACTGAGAGGTGGAACACTTACAAATCCTGCTAACGCTAGTATATATCAATACGACTCTGATCCTTATTTAGTCAGACTTTCTACACAAAAACCCATAGGAGAACAAGATTTTAGATCTGGAAACATAACAGCTCCTGTTTTTGGAAGCACTTTATTTCCTTCTTTAGCTGTATATGAAACAAATCCTCTTGTATCTAATTTAGAAATATTTTGGGAGACATCGACATGGGGTTGGGTATCTCAACTAAACGAAGATATTTTAGTTTCTGGTAATTCCCCAGCAGGTATAACTGAATTTGAATATGAACATTTTGAAGATCAAGATCCAGCAGGTACTGGAGGTACATACGGTTCAGCTGATTCTAGACTAGTTACAAATGAGTGGGGAGTAACAAATCAAGCAGGCGGCTTTGACAGTACGGGCATAATAGTTCCAGGAACTTTTTCTGTTTTTGATCAAGCATCGCCACCCAATGATAGAACGTCTGAGTTTGAAATAATTGCAGCTCCTTCTGGTAATACTGGTAGATATCAAATAGCTATAAAGAGTGCTTTCTGTTATTTAACAGATGCAAATATAAATGAGAATTACACTTTTAGTTGGAAAGTTGCAACCACTGCATTTCCAAATGATCAAACACTTGTTAACGCAACTGGTAGATTATCTAACAACGCGCCGTTTTTTACAAACTGTCCAGGTGAGATACAGCTTTTAGAAACCCAAACTGATATAATAACACTTACGGCTGAAAATGGAAGTTTTGACACAACAAGAGATACGCAGCAACTTATATTTTCTTTTTCAAATGACCAACAAACATTTACAGTTGACGGTGTAACTTTTGGCGTAGACGCAGACACTGGTTTAGTTAGTGTTATATCCGGAGCGCCTCAAGCGGCTTACTCTTTGAGCTTAGTAGTCAAAGACGCAGATGCTTATGCTCCAGCCGGTAGCGGTGGGACTAATTTTAGATTCTTAGAAGCATCTTGTCAGTTTGTTGTTGGATACGGAGGTAATTCTGTTTATTTAGGTTTTCAAACAGAAGGATTCGCGGGTTGTTTTTGCAATGTAGATCCTTCAGACACTTGTACGCCTAGTAGAAGCAATACTGACACAGGAACTGATCTTGCAGCTTTAAGTTTTGATGGAGATGAAACCACTTGGGTTATTGCTAAATATCCAGATGCAATTGGTGGAATTGCTAGTAATCAAGGTGGAGCTGGTTATTCTTTAGGTGGACCTCTTGGCACAGATCCAGCAGATGGTGGTAGTGGTTTTACTTTTATTGTAGATGAAATAGATGGTGGAGCTACTGGTGGTCCTGGCGCTATTACTAAGATTTCAATGTTTGATGCTGGAGCAGATTATGAAACTGCTAATACAGTATTAAATGTAACTAACGTAGCAGGTGGTGGAACAGGGGCTGTGGTAACAAGAATAACAGATAATGGTTTCGCTAGTGGACAACCTGTTACTATAGGCTCTGAAATATATCCTTTCGCTTGTTATAATTCTTCGTATAGTCCAGGCGTTAAATTTGCTACTTTTCAAAGAGTATTAACACCAGCAGTAATAGGCTCTGCTGGAACTATAGTTTTTTCTGCTGAATCAGGAACACCGGGCTCACTAACGGCGGTATCAGCTGGAACTAATATAAGTGTGCCTACAGACATGTCAGGTAATGTTGGTAAACAAGTTAATTGTATTTATATTGGGGGAATAGTTCAACAGTGTCAAACAGGAGTTGTTATACCTCCTGGAACAATCATTGCCTCTGCGGCAGGTACAGGTGGTAGTGGGGTACCATTTACATGTACTTTTGACAAGGATGTCACCATAGGTTTTAACCCTGGAACTCCTTTGTTTATAGGTGGCGCAGGGTGCAATTCCGGTGATATATTACCAACAGGTAATAAACCTATAAGTTTACCTGAAAATCAAAGTCTAATGCTTAATTTCTACATTAGGGTACCAAAAGTAGGCGCTGATTCTAATTGGTTTACTGGAGCTAAAGTTTATTACAGGCCTTTAAACTCTAATGGAACTTCAAGTTCAAATCCCAACGCGTGGACTTTAGCTACTGATGCTGCAGGGAAAGATGCTATAATACAAGGTACTTACGACGCACAGTATTCTGATAATTTTGTCAACAATCCAGCTCTACTATCAAACGGTAGTTACAGTTCAACTACAACTTTTACTTCTGCAACCCTAGCGCCTGTAGATAGTAATAATTTACCTTTAAGACCTATAAATATATTAAACGGTAGTAATTCACTTAGTGGAGAAGTAGGTAGTATAATTCAATATATAAAAGTAAATCAACCTGGCGATTATAAAATAGTTAACACTAGACCTGACAACCAAGATCTTGCTAATGGAAGTTACAGTCCTTGTGGTTATCAAACTTGGTTAGACGATGGTGGTGAACTTAGTGATTGTGTAGCTTGTGGATCTGCTCCTGGTAATTACTATAATGGCGAGCAGACTGGTGATTGGAATATATCTTTGTCTGTTCAAGATGGAGAGTATTTTACTCAAGGAGACACGTCGTCTTCAACAGATGATATAGGTGAGTGCGGTATATGTGTTAATCCTCAAGGAGACAGTCCTGGAACTCCGTCACCAATATCTTTTCTTCATACTATAGTAGAAACAACAGAAACCGCCTCTGCGCCGCTTACAGCATGCTCTACTTATATAAACCCTTCTGATGCGACTAACAATCCAACGGATGATTATACAAGTTCTCTTTTAAATCAACAAGTTTGGATATCTTCCTGGCTTCCTGATTATGCAGTAAGATTTTTTACAGATCCAGATCTAACAACACCTTATATACCTCCAAATGGAGCTGGTTGGGTTTTATTTAAACCCACACCTGTAAATAATAACGTCCCGCCTATAAATAATAACAACTTTAGAGAAGGTTCTGCTATGAACTATGGAAGTATTAGCGATGGACTGGGATATAAAGGAAACTGGTATAGAAGCGCTAATGTTAATTCAGCTCCTGCGATAGAGAAAGGTGTTTACGGTACTAGATTTTTAGATAGAGGTGGAAACGGTTTGCTTAAATGCCAAATTGACTCGGTCGGTCAAGTAACTTCACCTCCACTATTGGTTACTATAAACAATTCTACTACATAAGTAATTAATTAAATTAATAAGTAATAATAAATAAATATGGCTTACGCTCTTGAAGTAAAATATTTTAACTCTTTCACGTTAAAGAAGGTTCTTGCTGATGGAAGAGCTTGTATTAATGGTGGGGTTCAAAATACTTGCCAAATTGGCCCAAATGCTGGAAATATAGCCTGGGGCGCTACATGGCCAAGCCTTATAACTGCTACAAGTGCAAACAACACTATATTGCCTGTATTTCCGCAGCAAGCTTATGATGGACCAGATATAGACGGAGAAGGTTGGGTTATTGAAGAGTCTAGAATAAGAGGTGGTTACAACAATACTCAATGCGGGTATGGTGTTAAAGCTTATGCTGTAGAGCCAAATCCCTTAGCCTCTCTTAGAGACAATAGTTTAATATACTCTGGTATATTTAATTCTAGAACAGGTGTAAATCAAACCAATGTTTTTTCTGTAGGTGAAGAAATTACTAAGTCTGCTGATCCAGCTAATGGATCAATACAAAAACTATACGCAGAAGACACTAATTTAATTATATTTCAAGAGAACAAAGTATCTAGAGCTTTAATAGACAAAGACGCTATATATACTGCAGAAGGAGGAGGAGCTATAACCAACGTTAATACTACAATAGGAACAATACAACCATACGCAGGAGAATACGGTATTAGTAAAAACCCTGAAAGCTTTGCTGTTTATGGTTTTGCTAAATATTTTGTAGACTCAAATAGAAATGCTGTTCTTAGATTATCTGGTAATGGTATTGTAGAAATATCTAATTTTGGTATGATAGATTATTTTAGAGATAATTTATCTATAGTTGCCGAAAATAATGGAGAAGCTCTAGGCGCTTATGATATATATTCTAAACAATATATATTATCTATTAAAGCTCAAGGTCCTTTTTCTAGCGTAAATGATACCATTGTATTTGATGAGTCTGTTCAGGGCTGGGTTAGTTTTATGTCTTACAAACCTGACTTTATGTTTAGTATAAAAGGAAAATTTTATACAACGTTGAGTGATGGCGTATGGGAGCACTATAGTCCAAATGTAAATCACGGTAATTTTTATGGCGTAAATTATGATAGTGCTATAACTTTTGTTTCAAATCAACAAGTTAGTACATCTAAAGTGTTTAAAACAATAAACTATGAAGGTGACAGCGGTTGGGAGGTATTTTCTATGACAACTTCAGAAGGTGACATATCAAGTCCTATACTAAGTTATTTACAGGGTACTTACGATTCAAGCATACCGCCTTTAACGGGGCAATCTGCTACAGGACCTGGCTCTGTAGCGCCTATAAACTATGCTGGATTTATGAAACAAGAAGGCAAGTACAAGGCCGTAATAAAAAACAACACGGCATTAAGTCAAGGTGAAATATTATTTGGCCCTGACATGACCGGTATAAAAGGATATTATAACGTAGTGACTTTAAAAACAGACGGTACAACTGATTTTGGTGGTAGAAAAGAACTTTTTGCCGCTTCTTTAGAGTATGTTAGATCATCATATTAATTAAATTAAATGGAAAACACTTTAGCAAAAAAAGAGTTAAAAGAAATACAAAAAATAGAGCATTTTAGGGATAACATAATGTTATTTGAAGAACAACTCTTAGACATAGATGGATCATATGGAGACCCTAATAATCCTGGAATGAGTGAAGTTGCGAACAAAATAAATCCATTAAAGCACACTTTTGCAGATGGTTTGTATATTAGAGAAATATTTATGCCTAAAGGCCAAATAATTTCTACAGGAATACATAAAAAAAAGCATCCATACTTTGTATTAAAAGGAGAAATATCTGTCTTAAGTCAAGACGGTATAACTAAAATAAAAGCTCCTTATCATGGCATAACAGATCCTGGCACTAAAAGAATAATATTTATACATGAAGATTCAATATGGATAACTGTACACGCTACAGATAAGAATAATGTAGAAGAAACTCTTAATGACATAATAGCCAAGAACTTTAACGATCCTGATATTAGCATAGAAAATATGAAAAAATATTTAAAATTAAAAAATAAATAACATGAGTGTAGTAGCAGCAGGCATTGGCGCAGCAGGTAGCATTGTTGGCGGTCTTATTGGTAGTTCCTCAGCTAAAAGAGCAGCTAGAAGAGCCGCTAGAGAAAGAAAAAAACATCTAGCCATAGTCAACAAATTAGAAAAAAGTAGACAAGAAATAATAAATCCATACAAAAACACTAAAAGTCTTGCTGATATGGCGCTTGACTTGTCTTCTAAAATTACAAATCCATTTTCTAATTTAGGTGTAGCAACTAGAGCGGCTGAAATGCAAATACAAGAATCTGATACAGCTTTAGCTTCATCACTAGATGCAATGCTCGCTAGTGGCGCTGGGGCTGGTGGCGCAACTGCTTTAGCTCAAGCAGCTTTAAAAAGCAAACAAGGTGTTGCTGCTAGCATTGAAAGTCAAGAAGCTGCTAATGAAAAATTAAGAGCTCAAGGTGAGCAAGCACAAAACCAAGCTAGATTAGCAGAGCAACAACGATTACAAGGAATAAAAATATCAGAAGGTCAAAGAACCCAATCTGCTGATGCTGCAGGTAAAACATTTATGTTTAACGCCAAAGAGGATAGACAAAACGCTAAAATAAACAGGCACGCGGCTTTAGCGGGTGCAGCGGCTCAAGCTCAGGCTTCCGCAAGAAGAGATCAAACGGCAGCTGTAACAGGTATGATTGGTTCAGTAACTTCAATTGGCATGAACGCTTTCGCACCAAGTTAATATTAAGAAATGGAAGATAAAAATATATTAAATAATCTTATTATAAAGCAATTTAACGAAAGTAACGCTATTGCTTACAATAAAGGGTTTTTAGCTAATACTTCAGATTATAGTTATAATATACTAGAAAATGCTTATAAGGGCACAGGCCAGCTTTACGCTAGATTAAAAATGGCTGTACAGCAAAAAAACTGTATAGATCCTTCTTGTGAATATGAATATAAAGAAATACAAAGACTTAATGCTGCTCCTCAAATAACTTTAGAGTTTTTAGAAAACTTAATGGCTGAACTACAGGTTGTTGATACAAAAAATTTTGATGTAAACAATAACTACGAGTACACTGTGGCTAATAATATTATGACAAGTAAAGCAGGTTTTTCAAAAACAGACGGTTATTACGTTAGTTTAATATTAAACGAAGACTCAAGCCAAACAATAATTTTTGATGGACCTTTGTTTAAAAGTCCATTAGTTATAAACAGCACAGCTTTAGTAGCTTTGATAAAATCTGAAACTGATTTGATAGCAGAAACACCAGACATACAGGCAGAAATGCAAACATTGTTGACAAAAGTTGGATTATTCACTCCAGATCAAATAATAGAAGGAGCTTTATCGCCTATGGCTGTTGTTTCAGATGAATTTGTAATGAAAAATCCAGATGGTTCTTATGATTATGAAATAATAGACATAGGTAATGGTAAAGGTAGAAACATTTTAAAATTTGATATGAATAAAATAATGATGAAATCAGAACCTTTTATCAATGCTGAAGTAGCGGGCTTATTGAGCTCAGAGCAGCAAACCGTTGCAGCTTGGAACGTGTACATAGCGCAAGGAACTAGCACTGATGAAGATGATCAAATGGCACAAGAAGCCAACGCCGGTAGCTTAGCTTGGTCGTATGAAAAAGATCTTCCATTAAGTCAAGATAAAAAAATTAAGTTTGAAAAAAAATACAAAGATTATTTTTTAAACAATTATGTGACACCATTTTTGACTAACAAATTTCCAACAGTTAAAGAAGATGCCGCAGTATTCGACATAGAAGAAGCTAAAAAAGCTAAAGCTCAAAAGTTCATTGATGATAACAAGCTTTAAATTTAATTAAATGGAATTAATAGAAAAAGTACAAGAATTACAAGCAATTAAACCACCTCTTGATCCTACAGAAATGAATAGAAGGATTGCTGAGTGGAAACAACAAAGCGGCTACAAAGCTCCAGAGCTAGTAGAAGCAAAGACGCAGGGTGCTGCAGAAACAACGAGCGGATCGGTGGCACCCACAACAAGTCCTCCGCCAAAAAACCCATTTTCAAATTCACTATATTCAAATGGACAATCATCATATTTTAGTGATAATTTCTTTGTAAACGCTTATAACGAATTAGCTAAAAACAACAACGCATTAGAAGCTATAGATCCAGAAGAAACAGAAGAGCAAGCAGCTGCTTTTGATGCTATGGAAGATGATATATATGAACCACAAGAATTAGATCTTGTAACGCTTCCAACAGTCTACAAAGGTTTAAATATTAATAACATGGTTAATGCTTTGGGTTTTAATGTTTACGCAGACACATCTAACAGTATTGAAAGTGAAAATGTGGAAGAAGCTTTAAGTGTTTTTGCTAATGAAAATAACTCTACATCACTAGCGGAGCAAATAGATTCAGGTAATATAAAAGAAACTTCTGAAACTGGTGTTAATAAATTTTTAACTGGTACAAAGCAAAGAGACGAAAACCAAAACCTATTTTATAACCCTGGTTTTTTTGGTAAATTTGGAGCAGGTGTTTCTAGTTTATTTTACAATTATAGAGGCGCAAGTCTTGATGATATTAGCAGTCTTTCTCTACAAGCTACAAACGGTCAACCTGTTTTGGCTTTAAACTACGAAAACGGAATAGATGTTGATGGTTTTTCAGAGCCGCTAACTCAAGCTCAGATAAAGACTAAAATTAAAGAGTTACAAAGGGAATATGTAACACCTGACTCTGCTAAAGAATTAGATAACTTAAGAAAAGCTTTAACCGAAAACGGTGGAAATAATTTAATGTTGTATAATGTAGATCAAGCTCAATCTATACTACTTAATAATAAAATAGATGAATCTCTTGGTGAGTTTAATCAAGAAGAATATAGTAAAAAAGCAAATGAAATTTTATCTTTAGGTGAAAATCATTTAGGCGGCTTTGAAAAAAGAATATTTAAAGCTCAACAAAAAATAGAAAAAGGAGAGTTTGAAAACGAAGAGCAAAAAGAAATTTTACAATATTTTGTAGACAATGGTAAATTTCCTAAAGGTAAATACTATAATTTTGATACTAATAAATTTATAGATATTCCTGAGACTGTTGGCTATGAAGTAATTTCTACTGATGCTATTGCTAGTATGATGAACGTTAATACAGACTTAGGTAATGATCTGTATGACAAGGAAGGTAATTTAGTTCAATTTGACATGCAGGTTCCTGTTGATGATCAGTCGGTTTACTCTGTTGCATTAGATAAAGCTCAAACTACAGAGTTAGATGTTTTAAGAAATGAATATGTAAGAACTCATCAAGGAGTTGTAGAGTTAGCAAAAGGAACGTTAGAGTTAAACGATAGTAAAATAGAGGCGTCTAAAGTACCATATGATCCAATGGTCTATCGCGACGCGAGAATAGAGAATATTAAAGAATCAATGCTTAGCCAAGATGAGGTTGATTATTTAAATTATATAGTAAAAAACGGAGAATTACCAAAAGATTTAAAATTCTTAGAAGGATCAACAACAATAAAGAAAAAATTTAACACAAAGTTAAGAGAATATCAAGTTTTAAATACATCTTTAGTAATAAATAAAAACATACTAACCTCTAAAGATAAACAATATCTTCCAGAGTTTGCAAACGCAATAGCTGATAAAAAAATTCTTACATTAAATGAATCTCAAACTCTTTTAGGAAACGTTTTTAAACAAGTAGGTCTTTCTGAATACTCTTCAGGTTGGGGAGATTTTAATTATAATTTAGGAACTTATGATAAAACCATAGGTCAAAATATATTTGCGGGAATACCACACTTAGCACAATGGGGTTTTGAAATAGCGGTGTTTAAGAGATTAAGTGGTAATTCTATTTCAAGGCTTTTTACGGGATTAAATCAAATATCTCAAGCTTATTTTAAAGGAAACAAATATATGGCCGCTGGCGCCAGGTGGACTCTTAGAGGTGGAGAAGAAGCGATAGAGTTTAGTGGAACCGCTGCATTAAAGCAGTTAATAACAGGAAAAGATCAAGATATTAAAGGATCTGCATACGCTGGTTTATCAATGGGAATTGGTGGTGCAGCTGGTAGAGACGGTATTAAATACTTGCAAAGATATTTAAGACCACAATTTGCTAAAACACCTATTTATTATCTACAAGATACTCCTGTTTGGAAGAATTTTACTAAAAACGCGGCAAGCGCAGCAGGTGGTGCTACTGCCTATATTTCAGGCGGCATTCTCATGGATCCTTTAAACTATGAGTATGAAAAAACATTAGAAACATTTGTTACTGAATTTGGTAAGATGTATGCGCTAAGAGGTCTTACAACATCTCTTAAGTCTCCTACTGGATCAATGAGACAGTTAGTTAGAGATTGGTCTAACACAATGCTACAAATGAAAGATCTTTCTTATAACTCTAAAAAAGCTTTAGGTGTTTTAGGTGTTGACGAATCAGTTGTAAGAGATCCTAAAATTAATAGCAACCAACAGGTGGCTAAGACAGCTCAAGAAGCTGTAAATAAAGTAAATGAAGATTTAGCAAACGACAATATAACAGCTAAAGAGGCTGTAGATAAGTTAAAGCAAATATCAGAATCCAAGTTAGCTCTAGACAATCAAATAGCTGTTAATCAAGCTAAAAAACAGTTAGAAAAAGATAGAGAAACCGGTCAAGCACCAACAAGATCAGAAGAAGTAATAACACTAGATAAACTTAAGAACGGAGAAAATTTAAATGCTTTAGACAGTTCTACAATGTCTAAATTACCTCCAGAGTTAATAGCAGAAGCTTTAAGCATAGAATTAAACTCAGAGACTAGATCTCAATTAAATAGGCTTATCGATAGAGAAATTAGAATACAAAAAATTCTAAACGGTGGCAATGGCGTTATAATGACTAGTCAAGGTGAAGAGTATGTATCAGAAGGACAATATAAAATATCTAATAAAAATCCTGAACTTAGAAATGAAGTTTATGAATATTTAAATAAAAAATATTCTATTGACGCAGAGATAACAGATTTAGAAGGAATCGATAAATCACAACTAAGCACTCTTGAAAAAGAAAAACTTGAACAAGAAATAAAAGCTAAGCTTGAAGAGCTTAAACTGTACAAAAAAGGTGGTATATACGAAGAAGACATTCAAAACAAGTTACAGAAAGATTTTGACTCAAGATTTGATGATGAAAAAGCTGACGCTGAAGGCGTTGAGTTTGATACATCAAGAGGTAAAAGTAGAGCTAAATTTGTAGATAATGATAATTTTGAAAGAATACTTAAAGAAGAAGGTATAGAAGGAGTTGAAAGATCTATAGCGGTCACGCTTAGAGATGGTACTAGATTAATAAATGAAGATTTAGCTAGAGAAGTTAGAAAGCTAAGTGACGCAACTCACGAAGAAGTCGGTCACGCTACTTTATTAGACGTGTTTAAAGATTCTGAGGGAAAAGTTACTTCTGATGGCATTGCTGTTATTGAAAATATATTAGCTCAATTAAGTCCAACCAATAGAAGATTATTACAAGAAGAGGTTGAAACTAGATACAATACTAGACAAGATAAAGCCCTTTGGTTTGAAGAGAATATAGCTGTTTTGTCTGAAATGATGAAAGAAGAGATTATAAAGTTCAACCCAAAGCTAGGCTCTAAATTATTAGGCATAATACCTCTTTACAAAAAATTAGGTTTTGAAAATTTAAATTTAGAAACAGGAGAAGGTTTATTTGAATTAATCAAAGGACTATCTGATTCTGGAAAAACTAGAGTTAAAGCTAGAGAAGCTAGAGATACAGAAACTAAAAGAGTAGCAACTAAGAGAACAGAAGAGCAGGTTGAGCAAGATATAAAAGATCAAGAAGAGGTAGATATGGGGCTAGAAACAGAAGTCGATCTAGGTTCTGTTCGTTCTAAAAAAACTAATTTAACACCAAGTTCTTTAACAAAACTAACAACACCTGAAATTGTTGCTGAAAATACTAGATTAAGTGAAGAACTTAAAAAAGCAAAAGAAGAAGGTGACACTCAAAAAGAGGCAGATATAAAAAATGATTTGTTTTTAAACAACGAAGCCATAGTAACAGAGTTTGTTAAAGCTAAGTTTGTGCCTGGGCTAGGTATATCAAGAGAAGATTTTAGAAGTGGCGTTGTTGAAGAGGTTTTAGTTAGACTAAACAAAACATACAAGCCTGAGTCTGGAGAATATGGTGCATATATTAGAGAAGCTTTGTTCGGTGGAGGTAAGTTTGGAGGTGGAAGACTAGGTAACATACTTAAAAGTTTAGGTCAAGAAGGCGAATTATTTGATAAACAAATTGATGAACAGAAGCAAGCCGAAGTTCCTGTAGAAGAAACAGTTACAGAAACTGTTACTGAAAAAGAAGTTAAAACACCTACGCAAACAGAAAAGTTTATTCCAGCTAGATTAACACCTGAGTTTAGAGAGTCTATAACTGTAGAAGAAGGTCAAACAGAGACTCAAGCTATTCAAAATAAAATAACAGATGTTATTACAGAAGCGTATAAAGACAAAGGTCCTTTAAGAAATTACAAAGATCTAGGCAAAACACCTAGAGCTATTGCTCAATTATATGCTGACATGTTTGGTATTAAAACCGTTGATGCTCTTATAGAAAAAAATAGAAATGTCCCAAAGCTTGATAATTCTGCTCTTGTTAAAATGCGTCAGTTTTTAGTAGATAACGCTGCTTCTGATTTTGCTAGATTACCTAGAAGTAGAGATGATATGGGTAGAGCAACTGGGATACTTCAGACAACTCTAGGCAAAGCTTTATACAATAAAGATGGTAAACTAGTAGGTACTCTTAAAAACTACTTAGATATAATTAAAGGCAAAAACGTAACTATTAATGGAATTGAGTTTAACAAAATAGTAAATGGAAAACAATTGCCTTTATACAGAGACGCTCAGCACTACAAAGCAGCTATTCAATCTCATATTAACAATAGAATATTAGAAGCTGTTGTTGGTCAAAAAGGTGAGCGCGTAAGATTAGGTGTCAACTTTAGCAAAGCTAAAAAGAAAATCACGCCTTTAACTACTGAGCAATTAAAGTCAACAGAATACGAGTTTGATGCCTTAAAAAATACAGATTTAGTATTTAAAGACAAGAAAGGTAAAGAGAAAAAACGCAGAATTGTAGACACTGAAACGCCTGAGTACAAAAGTTATGTAGAAGCTTATAAAGACTTTTTTGAGGCATCGCCTAGTGCTAAAGCTTTTTTTAGAACAGGTATGACGGGTGGTAAAAGATTTGTATTTAATACAGTTGGAAATTTTGAAAAAACTTTTGGCGAAAGCCCTAAGGCCGCAGTTAAAAGAATAAAATATTCTGCTAGTAAAGAATTTTCTATAGCTAAATTTAACAAATTATTAAAATCTGGAGATTTAGAAACTCACAATAAAAATGCAATAAAAGCATTAGAAGATCTTTTTGTTGATATACAGGACTTTTTAGCAAGCCCTAAGGGTAGAGGTAAGACAGCGGCTATGGAGCAGTTTTTAAGAGAAAGTGCAAAAGACATGAATCACCCTTTAAGGTTTTTAGCTCCAATAGTTTTTTATCCTATAAACCCTAAAACAGGTAAATTAGATAGAACTAAAATAATAGAAGAGCACATGGCTCCTGTTGTTAAAATAGGTCAAATATTATTTGCTGCTGCTAAAAATGGAATTGTTAAAGAAACAATGCCTTTAATTAGGCGAACATTTGCACAAGGCGGTTTAAGAGAGTTAGATGATACTAACTTGCCTGCAGCTTTGAAAAAAGATTTACCCCCTGAATACTATGATGAAGTTGTACCTTTGATAAGAGAAGGCAAATTAGATTTTTTACCAGAAGGATTAGGTTCAATAATAAGATATACTGTAAACAATAGTATAGATCCTTTTTCTTATGCTTTAGTTTCTACCGGTAAATCTATTGGTGAATTTTTTGTAGGTCCTTCTAAGAAAACAACTACAAAATCGCAAGCGGCGGAAAATGCTCAAGTTACAAATAAATTAATAACTGATGTTTTAACGGGCAAAATAACACTTGAACAAGCTAAAAAGCAATATAAAGAGCAAGAAACTTTAATAGATCCTAAAGCTAAAGAAGCTGTTATAAATAATGAATTAGCAGAAGTGGTTTCTTTTAGCAAAGCAAAAGGAAGCAAAGAAATTATTGATAATTTAGCAAAAGCAGATAAAGCTATTTTTGAGGCTAGAAAATTAAATAATCCTGTTAAGAAAATTAGAGTTTTTGATTTCGATGATACTCTAGCTAGATCAAAAAGCATGGTTGTAGTTAAAAGGCCAGATCCTGTTATAGACACAGATATGTTAGATATTGCCGCTAGAAGAAAATTTAAAAAATTATTTGAAAACAGACCTAGTTTTAAACAAAACTTTAAAGATCTCACAGATGCTCAAAAAGCAGATGTTTTAAAAGATTTTCCAGTAGGTGAAACTTTTAAAATAAACGCTACAGAGTTTGCTAGAAGAGCTGCAGAATTAGAAGCCGAAGGAGCTGAGTTTGATTTTAGTGAATTTAGTAAAGTTATTGATGGTAAGAAAGGTCCATTATTTGAAGTAGCTAAAAAAATAGCAGATGCTAGAGGTACAGAAGATTTATTTATACTTACAGCTAGACCTCAAGATGCTGCTGGTCCTATAAGAGAGTTTATGAAAGCTCTAGGTATTGATATACCTTTAAGCAACATAACCGGTTTAGCAGATGGTAAAGCTCAAGCTAAAGCTAGATGGATTGTAGACAAAGCCGCAGATGGTTATAACGATTTTTATTTTGCAGATGATGCTTTTAAAAATGTACAAGCTGTTAAAAAAGTTTTAAGTCAATTAGACGTAAAAAGCAAAGTACAACAAGCTAAGTTTAGTAAAGCTAAAACATTTAACAATATTGTTCAAGATATGATATTTGATAGTGCCGGTATAGAACAATATAAAACATACTCAGCGGCAAAAGCAAAAACAATAGGTGCTAGTAAAGGCAAATACAATTTTCTTATATCAGCTGGAGCAGAGGATTTTACTGGTTTGCTATACAAAATGCTAGGCAAAGGTAAAAAAGGAGATGCTCAAATGGCTTTTCTAAAAACAAATTTACTAGATACGTATCAAAAATCAGAACAACAAGTCATAGCGGCTCAAGTTTCAGCTGCAAATGATTTTGTAGCCTTAAAAAAGAGACTAGGCACGCTACCTAAAACACTAAACACTCAAACTGGTATAGGTAAATTTTCTTATCAACACGCTGTTAGAGTAGCCGTCTGGAATAAACAGGGTATGAGTGTACCTGGTTTATCTAAAAGAGATACTAAGCAGTTATTAGATTTTGTAAAAAATAATCCTAAACTTGCTACATTGGCAAATGAATTAGTTTCAATTCAAAAAGGTAAACTATATCCTAAACCTGGAGAGTCTTGGTTAGGTGGTAACATTACCACAGATATAATCGGAGGTATAAATAAAAACAATAGAGCAGAATACCAACAAGAGTTTAGAGAAAATGTAGATATTATATTTTCAAAAGAAAATTTAAATAAAATGGAGGCTGCTTATGGTAGCAACTGGAGAAGAGCCTTAGAAGATAGCTTAAGAAGAATGAAAGCTGGTACTAATAGACCTATGGGTGGAAATCCAACTACAGATGCTCTACTTGATTGGCTAAATAACGCTGTAGGTAATACGATGTTTTTAAACACCAGATCTGCTCTTCTTCAAACCATATCTTCAGTAAATTATTTAAATTGGAGTGATAATAATATTGTACAAGCAGGTAAAGCTTTTGCAAATCAAAAACAATATTGGTCAGATTTTATGACTCTTATTAATTCTGATTATTTAGTTCAACGTAGAAACGGCTTGAAAATAAATGTAAGTGAATCTGAAATAGCTGACGCGGTTAAAGATGCTAAAAATAAACCTTCTGCTGCTATTAGTTATTTACTTAATAAAGGTTTTGTATTTACTAGATATGCAGATAGTTTCGCTATTGCAACTGGTGGAGCTACTTTTTATAGAAACAGATTAAATAGACTAATAAAAGAAGGTATGGATCCTAAGTTAGCACAAGAACAGGCTTTTGCTGACTTTAGAGCTATATCAGAAGAAAGTCAACAGTCTAGTTCTCCTGATAAAATTAGTATGCAACAGGCTTCAGGAGCTGGTAGGGTTATTTTAGCTTGGGCTAATACACCAATGCAGTACGCTAGAATACAAAAACGAGCAGCCCAAGATCTTATAAACGGCAGAGGGGATTGGAGAACTAATGTTTCTAAAATAGTTTACTATGGAGTAGTTCAAAATCTTATATTTAATTCTTTACAGCAAGCTGCTTTTGCTATGGGCTTTGGTGATGATGATGAGGTGGATGATGCTCAAAACCTTAGCAAAAAAGAAAGAATATATAGAATAGGTAATGGAATGGTTGATTCTCAATTAAAAGGATTAGGTGTTTTTGGCGCTGGAACAGTGGCTGTTAAAAACGCTCTTATGACTATAGCTGAAGAATATAATAAAAATAGCCCAGAATTTGCAAAAGCTATAGATGATTTAATAGGATTTTCACCTCCACTAAATGCTAAAATAAGAGCTCTTAGATCTGGATTAAATACTTTTAGCTGGAATAGAGAAGAAATAAAAGAAAAAGGATTCAGTTTAGACAATCCAGCTTATTTAGCAGGATCTCAAGTTATATCTTCAACTACAAATATTCCTCTTGATAGATTAATGAAAAAAATAAATAATCTAAGAGGTGTTATGAGTGAAAAATCTGAGCTATGGCAGAAAGTTGCTTTAACTTTAGGTTATTCAACATGGGACGTAGGATTAGGTTATTACGGTGGCTTTGACAAACCAAAACCTTTAACTCCTGAGCAGCAATATAACTTTGATATAGATTCAATGAAAAAAGATACTACTTCTAAGCAACAAAAAGAAACTCTTTTAGAATTAGGTCTTACTAAAAAACAAATTAAAGCATTGCGTTATGAAGACGCCAGAGTTAAAAAAATAATTGAATTACAAAAAAAGAAAAAAGATGGCAAATAGTCCTTTATACGGTAAAATAAGTTCAGCATGTAAAGCTGCAGCAAAAAAGAAATTTAAGGTTTGGCCTAGTGCTTATGCTTCAGGCTGGGGCGTAAGATGTACTAAAGCGGGTGGACCTGGTAACTTTGGAGGTAAAAAGAAATAATGGCTTACAAACAAGGAACACCGTTTAAACACTGTTGGGCTACAGTCATGCACTCTAAGCCTTGGAATAAGATGCGCAATAGAACTGCTGCTGTATCAGGTAGAGGTAAAGGTAATGATCCTAGCTTAGCAGCTGCCGAAGAAAAAAGATCTCCACTTAACAAGCAAAAAGGTGGTGGTACAACTAAAACTTGTTTGCCTGCTTCAAGGATAAAAAGCATGAGTAAAGAAGAGAGACAGAAGCTAGTTAACTCTAAAAAATCTGCTGGCGCAAAAGGTAAATATAAAAGATCATCTAAAACAAATGTTAAAGGAGCAAGAAAACCAGATGCAACTTTACGTGACTGGTTTGAAAAAGAAGACTGGAGAAGAGTTGATGATCCATCTAAAAAATGTGGAGAATAAAATGAGTTTATCAGATATGAAGCTATACGCTATGAACGCGGGTGCGCTAGGTATTACTACCTTTACACACATAGAAGACGGTTTGAAAATATTATTAT
>Ga0209535_1000825_pt1 | contig 21539 bp, 25 predicted proteins | sample LinPmetageLP28_FD_184041 | JGI IMG/M metagenome (GOLD analysis project Ga0209535, IMG submission 184041) | Marine viral communities from the Pacific Ocean - LP-28 (SPAdes) (version 2) | ecosystem: Environmental > Aquatic > Marine > Oceanic | place: Pacific Ocean | collected 2009-08-22
TATATGTAACACCTTGAACAAGTGTTAAAGGTGCTGCAACAACACCATTAATAGCAAATTTATTACCGCCACTATTTACTACAGTTACTGCAAGCGTTTGTGTGCCAGAAAATATAGAAGCAAGTGACTGAAGCGTTGCTATTTGAGGTGACACAGTAGTTAAATTTGTTGCTAGTGTGCTAGTAATTATTGAAGACTTAGCACTTACAGCAGATACATCAGCACTAATAGCAGCTAATGTATTCATATCACTTACAGCATCAGCAGTGCCTAAAGTATTCATATCAGAAATAGCGTCAGCAGTTCCAAGCAAACCTATTTGAGTAGCTTTAGCAGCTACTGCACCTATGTCAGTAGCGTCAGCCGCAACAGCATTTATATTAGTAGCGTTTCCAGCAACGGAGGTTACGTTACTAGCAATGCCAGCTACTGTAGTTACATTAGCTTTAATTGCAGCTAGTCCTGATATTGCATCTGTAGCTGTTGTACCATCTTCGATGTCAGCTAATGCCCCAATATCAGCTGTAATAGCGGCTAATGATTGAACATCAGCAATCGTAGGCCCAGCTTCCAAGTTACCATTTGAAGCATTAAAGCCTATAACCCTACCTTTTCTTGCAGCCAATGCTGGTAGTTCTAATGTAGCAGCAGGTTCGTAATCATTTAACTGAAGTGTTCTACCTACCCTATCATTTAAATCAGCAGCTAAAGCTGTTAAAACATCAAGCTGCTCATTCAAAGCAGGTCTACTAATTGCTGCACCTGCACTAAAATCAGAAGTTCGCTCAAGCGGAACGTCTCTAACAACGACTACTGAAGAGCCACCTGTTATGCCAGTAACCGCGCTGCCCATAGTTATTGTTCCAGTTGTTCCGCTGCCCCCTGAGATTGAATAGTGGGTTGTAATTGATTTTAAAGTACCATCTACATAGATCTTAACTTCATCATCATCAAAGAAATCAAAAGGAACAGTAAAGGCAGTTTGGCTTGCTCCTTGAGCAACCGTATAATTAACCCTTGGGGTGTTATTTGCTATTGCTATGGCCATTTATGCTCCTTACTATACATTTTCTTTAATCTGAATCAATCGATCTGGCAACATTATTAATCATTGCACGAGAATCTTCTTTAAGCCAAAAGAACTCAGTATAAGGCAACATTAAATAAAATTCTTTTAATGCACTACCATAATCACCTGAATAAACATCAATAACGCCATCACTAAAATCCTTAATTGTTGAAACACCAGATCCTAAAATAGTAGTAGCAGCTTCTGAATAACCATCTTTACCATAAAAAGCTAAATTTAAAGGATCATTATTAGGATCATTAAATCCTGCCTGTGTTAACGCTCGAACACTATTCATTGTTACATCACCATAAACAGATGATATACCGCTTCGCTCTATAGCTGATAAAAATTTTTGTTCAGATGTAAGCTCATCCCAAACATACTCTGGCGTCCTAATCTTAGCCATCAAATAGCCAATGCCTAACATAGCAGCAAAACCACCGTATCTATTTTTTATCTGACCTTGAGCCGCAGTGTGTAAAATGTTTGTAGCAGCAGACATTGACCAGTTGTAAAATTGAAATGGCAAAGTCATTACACCTGACTCTAAACGCACATAGCCTGGAAAATCAGGATCTTCTTTAAATAAAGGAAACATTTTAGTGGCTTGATTAACAGGAAGAAAGATAGAACCATCTGCATAAGTAAACCTAGTTGCAGGAGAAGAGCTAAGTATTGTGTTATTAATTGACTGATTAACAGCAGCTTTAAATTTTATTTGTGTTTCTAAAGAAATACCTTTGTTTCCCCATTCTTCTATATTAGAAACTATAAGTCCTTTTGATAAACCTTTAGTTCTTTCTACTGGAGCTTTAGCAATTTCTTTTGCAGTAATTACATCAATGCCATGTCTAGCAAGATACTCTAAATCAAATTTAGAAGCAGAACCATTACTTACTCTAATAGATGTATCAACAAATCTATGAACAGAAAGAACGCCACTTAAACCTTTAAGTCCAACAGTCATTGGTCCTAAACCATTTAAAATAAAACCACCTTGTTTAACACTATCCCAAGCCTTGCTGCCAACAGTAGAACCAGACTCTTCAAGAATTTGACGCTGCACAAATCCAAGAGATAACTCTAAAGCCTCACCATAAATTTCTTTTACCTGTTTAAATTGTTTATTAAATTCAGGGCTATCAAATATAGCAACTAAACCTTTTGCACTGTTTCGAAAACCTTGTTCCATTATTATTTTAGGAATATCACCTAAAGCAGTAGGACCAGCAGAACCTAAATAGTTTAATGAAGTAAATTCTTTTAAAAATTGAACAGATCTATTCGTAAGACTTGTAGGGTCTGAAATAGAAGTTGCAGTTACACGCCTATATAATATTGTAAGATTTTTTCTAAGGGCATTTGCTTCTTTTACTGACATGCCATTTGTAATTAAATCATCTGTTACCTCATCAGAAACTTCTTTAAATGTTTTGTTTCCAAATTGATTAGCAAAATCTATTTTCGATCCTATTTTCACATTGTATTTTCGAATAATATCTCGAACACTTGTATTTATAAAAGGTAATATATCTTTATTAGGTATTGTTAAACTTCTGCTAGGATAGTGAACACTATCTCTTGTTACACCTGTTGTTCCGTCAGGGTCAGCTATAATACCCCTTATGATAGCATCAACATAATTACTTTGAGCAGCAGGTTTATTAGAAAAATCTTTTGTTTCCCACAAACCACTCTTTTTATTATATTCAAAACCGTTTGGGTTATCTCTTACATGCTCTAATAATGTTTTTCTAAATATTTTAGGACCAAGTTCATCTTTTGCTATAGCTTCAGAGTTAAACTCACGCATAAAAAATGGTTCTGAAGGACCAGATGTTTTAAAATCAGCAGTTTTTAAATATTCTAAATTAGTTTTAAGCTCACCAAATTCATTTTGCAGTCCTTTAACTCTATCTTGCCAATATTTTATTTGATCCTCTCTATCTGCTAATGCCTTTGCACTTGTGGGTGGATCTTTTGCTAAAACTGTTTGTAATTTTACCTGAGCTAAATCTATTTCTGTTTCTTTACCAACAACACGCATACCTAAAAAAGCCGTTGATCCTAAAACACCAGAATCTACACCTTCTTGTTTCATGCGTTTAAAATATTGTTCGATCAATTCAATAGCAGCAGATTCTTCAGTAGTAAGATTATTAATGTCACCTGCAATGCGTCTTATATTTAAAGCATCAATCCAATCGTCTAATCCAACACCTTTACCACTAGTTTTTTGTCGCGTTTCTGGGAAAAACATTGTTTCTTTCATATCGTAATGTTTTTGCCAAAGCGTTGTTATGCCTTTTTCAAAACTATACAAATCTGCTTTTCGTAAATTGTTTTTAATTGCAACGCTTGCAGGTAAGGTAAGACCAAGTTGTGCGCCAGAATGTAAAAGTGAACTATCATTTGCTATAAGCAAAGCTGTTCTATGAAAATTATTTAAAGCATTTTTAAAATTTCTAGAATCAGTTGTTTTTGCAGTTCTACGCAATATTGTTTTTATTGGAGTTGGCATAAAATCAATAGTGTCGTAAAAACTTTTTGCCAAACTATAAGGATTATCAACTTTAGACAAACCTTTGTCTAATCTTCTAGCCCCCAATTCTGTATTTATTTTATCTCTGATATTTAACAAAGAATTTACTTCTCTTTGCATTGTTTCAATAGCTTTAGCATTTGGATTAAAACCAGCAGGTGCATTTCCTCTTAATATTGCATCAATATTTTTTTGTTTACCCATAGCTTGACCATGTACAGCCATAGATCTTGCTCTTAATGCACTGTCACTTTGTTTAGCATATTGATTTCTAACTTTTTTTGACAGCCTTGGTAAATCTTTTTCTTTTTTAATAAAGATTTCTTGTTCTATAATTGATTGAGCGTGTAAATTTAATGCTCTATGTGATGTATCAAAGCCATTTGTAATAGCTACTTGTGCGCCTTTAACAACACCACCAAAACCAAAACCAAAAACGGCATTAGACGCAACATAAAAAGCACCCTCACGCGGATCATAATTATCGTACACTAAAGCTCTAGGTATTTCCTCAGCAGCAGCCACAGTACCAGCAGTTAATGCAAAATTAGTTGCACCTCCTAAAATTGTACCTGCTTTTAAAGCTCTAAATATAGGAACATATGAAGTTGGGTTTAAAAATGCCGCTGTAAAGTTCTGACCAAAAGTAACATTCTGGAAAACGTTTCTATCTTTAAGATCCTGCCTATGTAATTGTTTTTTCTTATTAAATAAATGCTCTGATTTTGTTTGCATTAAATCTTCAGAAATAGCATTAAACATAGGCTCTATTGTTCTATCAAACTCTTCTCTTTCAGAAAACCAATCCTGAACAAAATGTGGCATAGCCATAATAGGATCTTTAAAACGACTTATTTGAGAATATGCAGCAGATAATGTTGATGGTCGTGCTTGCAAACGTCCATCAGCTACTGGTGCAAAAGAATAAGTCATCTTAGAATATCACGCTTTGTTAAATCTGTTTCTACCAATTTGGGAATCTGATCTGGACCTATATAATACATCATAACTGGAGGATTTTTCTTTTTCTCAGCAGCTACTATTTCTGCGTATTCTGCAAAAGAATTTTTAACCCATTCATCTTGTAAAGTAAAAACAGTATTAGGTATTGGCTGTATTGCTCCTGTTGCTGAAACAATAGCATATAATTGACCTTCAGGACGCTGTGCTGATGATTGAAGTGTTGGCCCGAAAACAACTCTTTTTTGTCCTGCACTTATTCTAGCTGCTAAATCTGTTTCATTATCTCCAATAAGATCATCAAGTATTTGAATTGGTAATATTGATTGTCCTGACCTAAAATCTTCAACAGTTATATCTGTTTCTGCATCAAAGAAATATTGAGCATCAGGTAAAACTTGATTTATTTGATTTACTTTTTGTTGAACAGCATAAAATAATGGATCTAAATTTTGTTTTTTATCAGTTCCAAAATCATTAGGTGCTAAAGAAGAAGCTGTAATTGGAGAATACATATTTGGATGCGTTATAAAACGAGCATCAATCATATTTGTTAAAACAGTTTCTAAATCATCGCCATAAATAGGAGCTAACAATTCAGCAGCAGGAACAAATTCTTGAATAATTTGATCTGGTATAGTTGCTATACTATCAATTAATTCATACGGACCTTTTGTTTTTGTTATTGTTCTAAATTCTTCATTAGTCATTGGAGTTTGATTTGCGCTTCTTATTATATTTAAGATTTCAGCATTTCTACTTGCCGCAGGATAGAAATTATATATTTGATAATAAGCTTTTAACTTTGTAGCTTTTTTTGATCCTAACAAATCATATGCTGCTTTACCCATATTTAAACGACCAGAAGCATCTGTCATTGCTAGCTCTCTAGTATTTCTTAAAAACTCAGCTATTTGAGTTTCATTTAAAAGGCCGCGATCAAACTGATTGTAAGTATCAATATAATGATCTGTTAATGAGCCTGAATTTTGTAATAATTTATATTGTTGCAGTATTGCATCTCGTTGCGTTGCTGGCATTTGTTGTATTTCTTGCAACGAAAGAGTGTATATTCTTGGATCAATTGCAGAGCCTGTCATTTCTTGAATATGACTTATAAGTTCTTCTCTTCCATCTGCGTCTGTATGCGAAGAAGGGTTATATGTTCCATTTTGTAAATTAGAATTTAAAATTCTTTTTTGTTCAATCTTATTATCAACAGCTAATACTTCATTTGCAGTCGCAAGAGCTTTATTTACTTGATCAAAAACCTTGTCTCGATTTACTTTGTAAATTTTACCATCAAGATTATAAGTTTCATTTAAAAGAGAATTAATTTCTTTTCTAATTCCAGAATCAAGTTGAGGAGATACAGTTGCACCAGCAGGATTAACAAAACCTTTTAATGCTGTTAAAAAATTTATTTTTTCCTGTGTTGGTTTAGATGTAAAAGCAATGCTAAATCTATCTGATACTGTTTGATCAAATATTTCTTGAATTGCAATTGATATAGCTTCCTTTTCTATATTTAAATCTTTTCCTATTTTTTGCACATAATCAATATTTGCTAAATAATTTGATGAATCAGAATTAAAAGCAATTTGTTCAGATTGTGTGCTAAACTCTAATGCTTGAGCAGCTTTTAGTTTATTATTTATTGGTGATTGTACATTATTTACAGCTTCACCAATTAACTTTTTAATTTTATTAGAAGAATTTTTATATTGATTTTCTAATTTTCCTGCTACTAAACCTATTTCTATATGAGTAGAGGTATTACTTGCCGCTAATCTTTTTAAATAATTGGCTTCATTAACTGCTTGTATTTCTTTAGCTGCTTCTTCTTGATTATATTTTAATTTAACATTATCCTTTGTGCCTGTTGCAATATCTTGAAAAGCTTTTTTATTATCACTCTGCGCGATTTGATTAAATAAATTAAATTGCAAAGATGGCATGTAATCAACAATTTGCGCAAAATCACCACTTTCAAAAATATTTGCAATTTGTTCTGCATTTTGCCTTCCATCAGAAGTTCGCATCATTCTTACAACAAGACCTTCTGCAATCTGATCTTTTGCGTTTTCTATTTCATCTATAAGTTTTCTATGTTTTGGTGAATCTCTTTCATCAGAAGACATAAGGATTGTTGGTAAATCATTTAAATACTTCATTCTTTCTTGTATTTGTGTAATTGATCCCTCTGTACCTAAAGTTCTATATAAGTCAGATTTAATAAAACTCATTATATTTGTAGTCGTTTCATCAATACCTAATTTAATATCCTTTTCTGTTTTATTTTGTATTGATTCAAAAATGTTTTTTAAATTTTCTGCTTTAGCATCTTGTATTTCTTTATAGGTTCCTCCAATGCTTATAGCATTTTGAAAAACTGCGTTATTATCATTTGCTACTTCTAAAAAATCATTTGCACTATTAACGTTACCATATAAATTTTTAATTTGTTTTACAGCATCTTTAGCAGCAGGGCTTAGTGTGTTGTAATAATGTTTACTACCCATACTTTGATAGTATTGAAGTATAGCTGAAGCGTTAATTGCAATATCAGGGTCTTCTAATAGTTTTGCTAAAGCACCTGAAATTGCAGACTTTCTATATATTTTCTGAACATCACGAATTTCTTCTTTATCTGTTACACCTATACTTTCATAAATTCTCATAACAGATAATTCTTGCTGCAAACTTTTAGCGAATTGAGCGTTATCTAATTTGGTGCCTATCTGAAAAAAGAATTTTGATTGCCTTTCAATTGCTTCATTTTTTTCATCAACTGTTTCTTGATAAATACGTCTTGTTTTTGCTACTTCTAAATCTGTTCTTTTGGCTTCTAAATAATTACCACCTCGATCAACTATGTATTGTTTGTAAAAACCTTTACTATCTTGACCTAAACCATCTAAAAAACTTGTAAATTCTTGAGTAAATAATTCAGGAGCATTGTTTTCATTTTCATATTTTGCAGTTAATTGACTAGCTTTACTTGCTATCTTATCTTCAACAGCATTTTTAAATCTTAAAAAAACAGCACCTTCAAAAGCTTCTTTTTGAAATGTGCCTAAATTTATTGCCTGATTTAATATTTCTGATTTACCAGTATCTTGGTCAATGTTTGTAACTGATGTTAGATCAGCTTCAGCAGCTAAAAGCTTGCCACTGTTTTCAGCAGCAGCAACAGCTACTTTATAGTGTCTTTCTCTTTGAGAGTCAGCAAATCGAACAACCTGTTCACCAACAGAACTTGCTCCAGAAGAAGAAGTGTTTATTCTTATTGGTCCAAGAAATGATTTTCTTTCTATTCTTTTTATGCTCATGCTGCTGGATTACCTAATTTTTTAACTAACAAAGTTTTTCGCTCTGTATCTTTATAATCTTGATAAGTTTCTAAACCAGTTTGCCCAGCCCCTAATAAACCAGCAAACAAAGCCTCTTTACCTTTACGTTTTGTAGCTGCTGCTTCTTGTTTGTATCCAAGTCCATTTATGTAAGTCATAAAATCAACATCTTTAACAGCATCTTCAATTTTATCTCTATCTGTTTCAAATGCCGCTTTTAAATCAGGAGTAATTTTTCTATTTAATTTTGTTAAAGTAAAAGCAATATTACTTTTGTAGATATCTTCAAACTGCTCTATCATCATACGGCCTTCTCTTAGACCTTGTGCCTTAGCCATTACAGACTCTGTGCCAATATTAAAAGCTTTAAGCCTATTTTCATTCTTAGCTGATATTCCTTGAATTAAAAAACCAAGAGCCTTCATCCCTCCTGATATTGCCATCATAGTTGTAGGTTCCATTAAACAACCAACTCCGCTACTAGACCATTAACCTGCATTGGTAATGGATCATTTTGTTCAATAGTTATTTGTGGGTTTCTTTCATACCCCAAAGATCTAAACTCTCTTTTGCCAGTAAAACTTTCTTCAACAATAAATGGTTTACTGTTTACTTTAGCTGATCGAGTATCTCTAAAATCTACAACTATGTTTGTTATACCTCGCGTCTCTCCTGTTGCTGGTCCTCCTCCTAGAGTAGCGTCAACAGGATTCGTAATGATTTTAGAATCAAACTTTTTACCAACATAAACATGGGTATAACCTGCATGATTAGTTAAATCTACTTTGTTTGCAGAGTTAACAGTAAATGAACCTAATGAATCAATATTAGTGCCATCGAAGCCAAGCACATCCACAACATCATTATGAGTATACAAGGGGCTAACAGTAGCTAAACTAGACGATACAGAAACATAGACATAAAAATCTAAACCAATGTTTTCTCTTAACTCACATAATTGCAATTTGTTTTCGCTATCATAAGCATTTACAAAGATTCTATCTTCAATAGCTACAACAGATGAAAACAAACCATTCGTTGTAAATGTTGTCCATGCTGCGCGTTTCTCAACTCTGTTTGAAGAAAACACAGCGAGGTCGCCGTTTGTTAAAGTCATTGCCGCATATGAGTCTGGTAAATTAAATGTGCTGTGAGATACAGCTAGATACTTAGGAGGACTCTCAAAGATATCACTAGCTATCGTTGACACAGGAACAGAGGTATAGGCATCTTCTGAGTCAGTATAAATATATTCTCTTATAATCCTGCCATTTGCCTGAGCAAATATAGTTGCACCATCAACAGACACTGGAGTTACAAATGAAGTGCCATAAGGTGTTTGCTGTCTTATTTGTGCATTAGTTGGAGTAGTAGATTGATTTAAATAAGTAGGAACATACAGTTCAGCACTGTTAGTAAATACTTGTAGATCTCTATTAGAAACTAAATATCGTATTTCATTTACCCTGCCAGTTGCAGCAGTTAAAATAATAGCATCTGTATCAGCACCTTCATCTACATCGTGATTAAAATACTGACCAATCTTTGACATAAAAATTGTATCTGGTTCAGCAAGAGTTCCACCAAAAACCAATCTGTTTTCGTGAAAAGCAACAGCTGCTGGATACCCCCTTATTTCAGAAAAAGCTTGCTCATCCCATTGGTTTGTTGAGCCTGACGCTCTAATAATAACTCTACCGCCACCATCTTCTGAAGAAGTAGCGGCTGCACCTGCTGTTACAGTGTAGGTATTTTCATCAATTATATCTGCAACCTGTCTTAATCCTTGGATATTTGCTGAAGAAATACCACCAGTTGCTGACGCAGTATCAATTTGTATTTGCTCATTACCACCATAACCATGATTTATATGAGTAAGTTCAAAAACAGTTGAGCCTTCTCTTGTTCTAATTGGATTTAAAACAGACAGGTTAATAGTTAATGAGTCGATAATACTGCCAGTAACTGCTTGTGAATTTGTAAATCCAGTTATCATTACTTCATTTTGTTGGAATCTTATTTTAACGCCAACATGCGCTGTTGTAAAATAGGGTGAGTTTGTTGAAAAAGTAGTGCTACCAGAAAATGCACCTGCTGTTAATTGTATGCTTGTATCATGGAAACTACTATATGGTTGGAAAGTTTTTTTTGCATCTTGTCGAGTATCAAAAGAATATGTCTGAACCTCAAAGGCAGTTAAACTTGTTCTTATTAATAATCTCGGCATAAACAAAGGATGGCATATCCACATTACATCGCCAGATTGAGCAAATGTATATTGCTGTAAATAGTCTCTATCAAATGGTAAAGCAGCACTGCTTGTATCAGCGGTAATTGTTGCAACTAAAGTAACGGTAGTTGCATCTACAACACGAAAACATCTTACTTTCTGATGCTCTATAGAAATAATATACTCTTCGTTATTATCAAAAATAAACGGCATAAGGTGTGATTGTTCTGGATAGGAAGAATTATATGTTAAAGAGTAATCATATATATGTTTCATGCCGAATCGTTTTTTAACACCACCTTCAGCCATTACTACCATATTCTGCAATGATTGTGCTGACCCTGCATACACAGGGCTATCTGTTCGCATTGTTAGAGAAGCACTCGCCTCACCATATTGAAAGCTGTTTTGTGCAACTCTTACTTTCTGCATTAACTACGCCTTTGTGCAATCAATCGTGATGTGTTTAACTTTATAGTTGTTTGTTGTTGCGAGTCTAGTCTTCTTGCCTGAGCCATATACATCATTGCTTTTTGTTCCATTAACTCAGCGAGTTGAGCATCTCTAGCTAAAGAGATGGCAAAAGCTCCTGCAATCATGTGCTGCAAAGCAATAGTAAAATATGAAGGAAAGTCGTTTTCTAAAGCTCTGTAATTATAATCAGCAACAACCTCATCTGCTGATGCAGCATTGCAAAATACCTTATCACCATAAGTATTATATTTAATTACATTGTCATTAACTGTTAAAGCATGAACCATTAGGGATGCAGTTGGTAACTGATATGCAGCTTCCCATCTGCCTGTTGGTTGGCTTGTTAATCTGTTTAATATTGCTTGGTCTGAAGCAAAACGCCATCTAGTATTTGTTAATGCCGTTCTAACAATATCTTCATAAACTGCATTAGCTACTTCTGACTCTGTTGTTCCATCGGTAAATGATTGTATTTCATTACCACCGATAAGAATCGAAGCCCTTGAGCATATTTTTATAGATGTATCTGCAACTGTTGGCATAGAAAGTTGGGGGCCGAAGCCCCCATCCCCTTAGTCTGTATCGGTTTCTACTACTGCCGTACCATCAGATACGTCAACAACAGAACCAGTATTTGAAAGAACAGTACAAAAACTTGTTGTCGGAACATTACTATCGCGAACGATAATTAAGTCACGAATAGCAAGCATGTTTGCTGCACTATTAAAGTAACCAGCAGTGTTTACAGTTGCGATAGCATCAGCAGATGTATACATCCATAAGCTACCGTTTGAATCACCACCAACACGAGTTAGTCCACTTGAAGCAAAAGCCATTTTCTAACCCTCCTAGTTATTATCTAATAGTTCATAGACACCTTCGTTATCAATAACGACGGAACCCATAGACATCATAGATGTGGTTAAGTGTGAAACTTTTTCAGCAATGTAATTAACTTCTGTTGTTACATCAGAATTAATTCCAAGCCCAATAGCGGTTGTGTGATAAACAAAGTTCTTACCACCAGCTACAGCAGATGTTGAAAAGATCTTGAAGCCCAAGAACTCTTTCATTGTCATGCCACCAGCAAAAGGTAAGTTTTGATCACCAACAAAATCACTTGAAGCAAATTCGTTTATAGCAAACAAATCAGCAAACCCAGCAGGAGACATTGCGATATAACGCTGTCCGTCTTCTGGAAGATCTGCATTGCCCATTGTTTCAAAAGTTGACAATAGATCTGCTTTTTCAACAGCAGATGATGTATCGTGAAGCTGAGTTGAATTAGCACCAGCATCCATAGCTGTTGTAATAATCTCGTCAGTTTTACGACCCAACGCAGCAGCAGCAGATTGAGCAACAGCCTGACGTTCGTTGATATTAATTTTCAACTCATCAAGTTTGTCAATATACTCTGGTGCATAGAAGTCAGCCATAGTAACTTCTACGTTAGTGTGTGCAAGCTCCATTGGAGTTACGTTACCATTTCTGGATTTTGTATTTGCTGTGCCTTTTCCAATTACTTGGAATCTTGCAGTCGAGCCAGTAACATTCGTAGTTCGTACTGTGTTCCGTAGTTTAGAACCCATACGCTGATACGCCATGTGTACTTCTGTCTCGAACTGTTTGATAAAGGCTTGATCGATTGTATTAGCCATTTTTTCAGTCCTAAATTGAAGTTTCTGGTTGCGACGAGTATCCGATTTTCGACTTCAACTTGGGTGTCCTTATGGGCCAATCAGTGTATTACGGGTCGTTGTGGTTCATCATAAACACAATTCTTATCTAAATTACAATAAATAAATTCATAATATTTATTTTCACCAACAGCAAAAACACCAACTGTTTCAAAACCAAGCCATTTTGCCCACTTAATCATGCCCTCATAATCAGCAAGAATTGTCATGCTTACTCTAGGATGATAACCAGTTAGGTATTCAAGAAGCATTTTTGATCCTCTTGCAAGAAGCATGTAATTATCAAAAGCTTGATTAGAAAACATTGCAAACATTTGAGGTGTATCTTGATCTTCATTAAAGAAAAGGCCGCCCGTCATAATGATTGGGCCGCCTTCTTTTTTAACTACATATGCTTGAGCCTCATGATACATCTTGGTTAATGCTTCATTAATTGAAGGATAACCTAGTAATTTTAACTCACGCCTATTTTCTTTTGAAAGATTATTCTCAATCTCTTCAATGTGATAAGAGTGTAAACAAGTAAGATAATAATCCCCTCGTTTAATTATTCTTGGTTCACTTGTAGATTTGTTGATATCCTTCTGTGACCTGCTTGATAAAGTGTGGGTCTCTGTCTTTCCAGTATCTTGGGTCATTCATCATCTCCCTCAATTCTTGCTCAGTTGGTCCAGCAGAAGGTTGACCACTTTCAGAAAAAGAACCATCCTTCATTTTTTCCATAATTGTTTCCATAACCATTACACCATCAGCAGTTTGAAAAAGTCTTTCTATTGCTGGTAATTGTTCTTCTGTAAACATCTTGTGAGCAAACATTGAAGCAGCTTCTACTCTAGCATTTGCATTGTCACCAAGCTTTGCTTCTTCTGCATCTATATCTGGTGCATTTGACATCATAGCATCAGCATAAACATTTATACCTTTTTCAAACTCTTCCTGACTAAAACCATTTTCAAAAGAATGATTAGCCCACCATTGAAATAACTCGTTATCATTAGCAGACTCAGAATCAACATTGTCTGGTATTTGATAGTCACCAACAGTTTCTGGTCTTTCGCTAAAGGCTTCAGTTTGTATTTCTTCTATAATGCTATTTCTAATATCTTCTTCTTTAGACCCTAGCTTTGACTCAAGTTCTTTATAAGCCTTAGCTAGATCCTCTCCTGAGTTGTATTTTTCTGGCAACCATTCTGGCCTGTCACTTGTTGCTTCTGTTGTTTGCACATCAGCCTCTGTGACAAAATCTCTTCCATCAGCTTGTGCTACTTCAACTGCTTCTTCCGTACTCATATGTTTTTACTCCTATGTGCATGTTGAATTCTTTGTTCGAGGAGGCCAACAATATATCTTTGCCCCTCGATATGACGTAATTGTTCTGTAGAAACATTAGGGCCATGAACCAATTCAATAGTTATTGATCTTAAATATTTAATAACTTCTGCACCTGTTGGTGTTTTAAATACTTCGGCAACATTTTGACTTATCTGCCGTTCTGTTTGTTCATTACGTTGAACCCCATCTATCCCTAAAGACGGTAGTTTTTTAGTTTGCAACTTGTCCTCCCTGCTCTTCCATTTGACCTTGTTGTGCTTGTGCAGCCATTTGTTGCATCATCTGCGTTATTTGTTTTCTCTGCTCTTCATCTCTTACCAAACTATCAGGAACACTAAACTTTTTAGCTAGATAAACAGCAACCTCTTCTGGATTAATAATAACAGGCGTTAGCTGTGGGCCAAAAGTAGTTTGAACCATTTCTAAAAATCTACCAACAGTAGCTATATCTTGATTGTTTTGCGCTTGCGCTAATGGAGAAACAGATCTTATCTTTACTTCCCTACCATTTACGGTTGGTATTTCAATACGCCCTTGTTTCTTAAGAATATAAATAACTCTTTGCAAGACAGGTTGAACTAATTCAGCTTGTAGCCTTCCGAATGCAGCACCCATACGCCTTGATAAATCTGCCATTCTTTCAGCTACTTCAGTTGCTGATGCAGGTGTTTTGTTAGGGTCGCCTAACATTTGATTATAGAGCGCCTCTTTAATATTTGTTCTCATTTCAGAAAGAATAAGCTGAGAAACATTAAAGTTACCTGCTGGTGTTATTGGTGTTAAACCTGCTGATCCCATAGCTTTAGGAATTATAGTTCCTGGAACAAGATTTATTGTATCTGGATTTACAACGCCATCATCTTCCATTTGATAAATACCAGCCATAGCCATTTGAGCGTTTTCTAAAATCATCTCAACAGTTATATTACACGTTTTAATAGCTGCTAATGCGTTTATTAATGGACCCCTGCCATAAACCTCACCAGACGAAGGACTCCATCTAAAACAAACAAATGGATTTGACCCAACGCCACTCATAGTTTTTTCATGCAAAATAGTATCAGTCTTCATGCAAATAGCATAATGATAAAAAGCATCTTGGTTTTTCTTGCTATAGTCTTTGCAAACTATTTCCAGAACAGTAGTTTCTTTATCAGATCCCATATTGTTTTGTACTTTTTGATCAAACTCTTTATCAGGATATAAAAGACTTAAATCATCAAAACGAATATTTTTTCTTTCTCTAAAGATGTGATCTATCTCACCTTTAGGACCAGTATCTAAAACAACTTGAGGTAAAGGTATTGCTCGAAAATTTACTGGATTAATTGAATCTCCTTCTTCAACACAAAGCACGCCTGTTCCAACAGCAAGGTCCATAAATGATTCATGAACTTCTTGACTAAAGTTTGAGTTTTGCAAAACTTCAAAAACATAATCAGTTACCTGATCTAAGTCATTATCAATAGAATCTTTTTGTTCTTTAGGTATTTCACTACCAGAAACAAGATCAGCCCATCGAGCAAAGTTAGGAACAATACCTGCTTGTAATCTTGATGCAAACTCTTGAACACCAACTACTGCTGTTTCATCAAAGATCTTTTCATCACGCCTTTGACCAGCCTCTTCATAATAAAATGATTGCCGCATTGGTAATGAATAATCATAACACTCTTCAAAAAGAGGAACCCACTGCTCACGAAAAGCTTTTGCTTTTGCGTATCGCTTTAGTTTTTCTTTGGCTATTGGGTTCATTAGCTATATCTTCCTAAGAAACCTTGTGCGCCAGCATCAGCCATAAACAATGACTCTCTACCATACGTTGATTTTGTACTTGTAGATGAACTGCCACCTTTTCCAGTACCCTTTTTAGATCCTGCTTGTGATGCAGTAATTGCGTCAGCAATATCTTCTTTTTTCTTATTAGCTTTTTTTTGTATTTCTTCTTGTTTCTTTGCATCCGCAGCAATACGCTGATCAGCCGCTGCTTGTTTTTCTGCTCTTGAAGGTCCAAAACACATAATTACATCCTTTGCCATAAATTTTGTTTTCGGGCTGGTATACGCCTTTTACTAAAAACATCAAAATTTCTTGACGCTACAATCGGCATAGCAGGTTTTTGTGTATTCATCAACGCTCTGCCCTCTCCAGCACCTAGTAACATATATTGAAGAGCGTCATGAATATGAGAAAACATGTTTTTATCAGGTTTGTCTGAATACCTTTCGCCCGATACTTCCATGCGTCTATACTGATAGCCGCCCTCAAATCCTTTAATCAGTTGAGCGCAACGCCTGTCAACTAAAAATGCTGGCTTACCTTCTACCATCTTGGTCAACTGGGAAGAGACAGCCTCAAGGCGAAGGTCAACAGAGTTGGAGGGCGCAGGAAAAGCCCTCAAGCCAGCACCACGCAGAATATGAAAGGGAGTTGATTCATCAGTCTGCGCTCTAAAATCTCCAGCAGGATCACCAAAAATAATAACTTCGGAAGCTGCGGAGAACCTTGTCGCCAGTTCTTGTCTTAAGACTTCTGCAAAACGAACTATTCCCATATCGATAGCGACAATTTCTTGTTGAATAAACCAGCGGCCTCGAACCTTTTGGCCAATAGTAGCTGCTGGAGTAAGTCCAAAATCAAGCCCAACATACACAGGTATGTTAGCTGCTATTGCTATTTCTTCTTTTGCTGCATGAACCTCAGAAGCAAACATTGGATATATTGGCTTACCATCTTTAATAGAACCAAGTTTATTCATTACATAAACATCTATCCAACTTTTAGTCTTACCCCTTATTAAATTATTATAATAAGATTTAAGCATGTTCTTTTTATTTTCTGCTTTTGGATTGTCTTTATAATCTTTAATTTCTCCATCTTCATATTTATCTTCAAGCATAGCTGGAGGCTGAACAAAAAACTGCCAGTTGTCAGGCTTTACCAACATCTTTGCTTGCTCTCTAGGAATATGATCTGGAATCGGAACTTCGCCAGACATAATAGGCCACCAGTGATCTTCTTCTGGAGCATTAGTATCTGCAATTACACCTGTCCAACTAGGCCCACCATCACGCATAGAAGGATAACGACCAACACGCATGGTACAAGCATCAATAATAGACTTAGGAATTTCTCTAGCTTCATTAATCCATACCCCAGTAAGTTCAAGAGAAAGAAGTTTCTTAACATCTTCTGGTCTATCAAGTGCTAGAAATATTACTTCAAGTTCTACTTCGCCTTTTTTAATGTTGTGGGTATAGGGAACAGACCAAGTAAATTTTCCCCAGTCGCTCTCTGGGAACCAGTCAAGCCATGTCTTAATAGTTGTAGTTCGTAACTGTGGATTTGTGTTTCGTATAATAGCCCATCGGGATTTTCTAATTCCGTCTGGGCTTTTTTCTTGTTCCAAAGCTCTACGAAATACCTCAACACAACACCCCACTGATTTGCCAGAACCTACTGGCCCCCTTATACCACGAAAAAATGTGCTGTCTTTCATAAAAGTTTTTATTATTTCGCCATCAGGCTTATATAAAAAATCAACTGCCATCGATAGATCTTTTTCTAAATTTACCTATTATATCACTTAATGTTTTAGAAAAGGCATCAGGATCTACATCATCAGGTAAAATAACATAGTCCTGATTGTCTACAGCTTCTTGAAAAGCAGAATCGTTATAATCTTTTAGCTTTCCATTTTTCATTCTTATAGATGGAACTAAGAAATTTTTACCGTCTACTTCATGCGTTGTACTAAATATTGTTCTACCATTTAATGTTGGGGTCGCAGGATCTATAGCTCTAAAAAACCAACTAGGTCCATACTGAACCATTACACTTAAAACACCTTTTTCAACCTCTGTTAAATCCATTAGCGTAAGCCTTTATCAACTCCAGCCTTTATCATTGCCTCAGCAACATCGGGGCCAATGTTATCTATAACACCATCAATCATTGTATTTGTAACAAAAGACTTACCATGCTTTTGGTCAAAGTGTTTAAAGTGTACTTCCTTAACTATTCCTCGAAGCATGGTTAGCTCTTCTGGTTTGAGCATATCTACAAAACTCATCTTTTAGTCTTCTTGGGCTTTGCTTTTGATTCATCGACATTAGGCGTAGAAAGATCATCAGATTTAAAAGTTCCCTTTTTGCTTCTGGCTTTTACTGGCTCTCTACCTTGCTCAAGTTTAACGGAATTACTCATATGATTTTTTTCTGTCCAAGTAAAACCATGAAGTTCATGTGTTTCACCTATCCAAAGTTGACCTGTTGATTTTATATACCAATGCATTTACTTTCCCTTTGAGGCCATAATTTTTTTCTTAAGTGCTGGCGGTAGACTTTTCTGCTTACCTTTTAGCATTGATTTCTTTTTCTTAGGTCTTCCAACTTCAGAACCGTAAGTTCCTTTTCCCATAGGCATTGTTTTATCCTTTCCTATATGATTTTACTTTCCTAGCAATCGCTTTCGGTTGAGCCACAAATTGCTTACCCTTAGCCTTACCCTTTCGTTTAGCTCTGGTTGTAGCTGCATATTCAGCAGAACTAAGAGCAGAAATAGCCTTGCTAGGTAAGTACCTCTCACCAGTTTCACTAGACTTTTTTCCAGACTTAGTGCGCCATTTTTGCTTTCCCCAGTTAAATAAAGATTTCTGGGAAGCTTTCATCTATATCCACCACCAGCAGCTTTATACCTTTTAGCAAGCAACTGTGCCTTTCGAGCAGACCACTGACCAGCAGCCGTACCTTGTACAGCACTTGCTTTTATTCTTTGAAACAAAGTCTTTCTCATTTTAGGCTTTGTATAATTACCTGCTTTGTTAACTGTACTCATGGGAAATCAGGATCTCCTTTTTTAGGTTGAGGCATCTGATCTTCAAGTTTATTAAGCTGCTCCTGTTTGCGTTTTATAGCGTCAATAATTTTTTGTTTTTTAGGGTTAAACTTACTGCTTTCTTTTTTACTCGATCCAGTGAGAGCAACTCTTACGCCCTGTTTAATTTGTTTAAATAGGGTGGTGGGTTTAGGACCAAGAGATTTTAACTCATCCTCAAGATCATTTATTTCTTTTCTGAGTAATGTAATTCTTTTCTGTGTCATATTAATATCCCATCGCAGACGTCTGGTTGCTGAGGAGGGAAGTCCGTTGTGTCTTACCCTTCTGTGGTTTTGGCACATTCTTATATTGTGAAGGGGGGCTGTCTACACTGTCTATACTCAATGAAGGTAAAGGAGGTGTCGGAGGTTTAGTCTCTTCGTAAATAGATTGGGCACTCTGTCCACCAAAACACATAGCTATGCCTTTCCTGCTTTTCTGTTTCTCTTAATAGATCTATTACGCGCCCTGCCAACTAAACGCAAATTATTCTTGCTGTTGTCTCTAGGGTTGCCGTTCTTGTGGTCTACGTCCTTGCCATCATTCCTCGATGCCTTACCAGACCGCTCTAACAAATAACGCGCCTTCTTTCTAGCGCGGTTATCTTTCATCCTCTTGGGCGACTTATCGTATTTGCCTTCACCCTTAGAAGAGTAATCCCTTATGTAATCCTTAGAACTGGGCATTACTTCTTCTTATGCCTCTTAGCAAAGTTTCTAGCAGACTGCTCACTTCCAAAGCCCCAAGCCTTTAATGCTAATGCCTTGCGCGTTGGTCTGCCCTTCTCATCCTTCATCGGGCCTTTCATTCCAGCAAACCGAGCAGCGAATGAAACCTTGCGACCCATCTTCTTCGAGCCAGCCTTTGGTTTAGATTTAACAGGCGGCTTTAGATTAGCACCTTCTGTTCGCTTGAAATAAGCACGACCAGCAGCATTTAAACCGCCTTTAGGATTCTGATACTTCTTCGCTGGCATAGCCCGTACTCTTTAACTTCTCTTTTGCCACTGTATTATCGCCATTCTCAGGCGTTGGTTCTGGTAACTTTTTATATCTCATAAATATCCCTTAGCATAAAAAAATAAATGTGAAAAGAAAAACGAACCTTGGAGAGAAATAATACGAGGGAGAGAGACACTAACACGACAGTAAGCTAAGTTTTGGCCCCCCCTAACTAAACTAAGCGACAGCCGCCATACGAAATGCAGGATTTAACCTAAGTCAATCTGGACTCGTATGTCTCCAGCCACCTGCACCTGCGATCTATCTATCGGCTTGTATCCTGCACGGTCTAGCAAATCCTTAGCCGCTTCAAGCTGGACATACTCAGACTTAGCGCCTGTTACTAACCTTCTAAGCTGTCCTGCCGCTACTGTAGCACTCAGCCCAAACTCTTCATTCATTCTTTCCATCAGGTATTGTTGCACATGCGGTTGCTTTAACGCTTTGCTTGCAGTAACTCTTCCAGACTCCCCCTCTGCATATCCAGCAAGTGGCGCGGCCTGTGTAATTGTGCATCCTTTTGCTACTATCGTATCAACCAACGCTGTCTGTTTCGGTGTAAGTTTTCTTACTCCTTGCAGGTTCTTCTTCACTTTAGCCCCCTTTTCTTTTCCCCCACGCTGTCCTGTTCACAACCCCTTTGTCTATAGTTACGTTACGTCACAACTACAATTACCTTACGTTCTTTATGAGCTGTTAACCCGCTCATGGATCGGGGCTATAACGGAGTTGATAGATAAAGCGCATCGATACTACTGCATCTTTCCTTGACTGCTTGACCATTATTGCAGTGCAGACGCACTGCTTTGTAATGGGAGATTTTGCTTGCAAATCCCCCGACCGAGATTCCCTACGGTCTCCCCATAAACCGCTTATAATGAATTTGTATTCACAAATACACTAACGAAAGAAAATTAATACCTTTGCAAGGGTTGGCAGGGCGCGCTGGTTTATAATCCAAGCAAAATCAGACTAGCGACTCGTTACTTGTTCCGATGCTGTTAACCTGCATTTATTCTCATGGCTATTGGCCATGAGCGCAGGGCATCGGCATGGCCTCAACAAGAATAGAGATAGAGCGATTCTTGTTGTAGTCAGATTTTGCTTGGATCAACACCAGACAAGGTGCGCCCTGCCCCCCCTTGCGGCAGGTTTAATTTGCGCCAAATAACGAAACTTAGTCAAGTAAATAGGAGAATGAAATGGCTAGATCAAATGTAGATACAAAAGCACTAGAAGAAACTAACAACAATGAAACAACTATTAACGATGCCACAGCCGTAACTAATGCTATGGAATATGCAACTCTTAGATTTAGAGAATTAATAGAATTATTAGGCGGCACTGAATGGCAAACAGAAAATATCGCTCGTGGTTTTGTATCACAAGCAGAATATCTTATGACCAATAAAGAACGACAGATCACCAAATATGATACTGAAGTTAGAATTGCAGAAGATAATAAGGAACGAGGTATGGCGATGTCACAGACAGCCATAGAAAAAGCTCAGTTTCTTTTGGAGAACTGCGAAATAGAAAAAGAAGATTTAAAACTATATCTTCAATCATCTAAAAATGCTTACCTTGCAACAGTGGGGAAAAAGTACGAGCCGTTACAAAAGAAAACCACCCCAAATAAAGTACACCGCACAGCCGCAATGAGGTTAGCAGATCAACAAGCAGAGCAGTTAAAAGTCAATCAGGATGCAATAAGAGAAAAGTACAAAGGCACAAAAGGCCAGAAAAAGAACGTGCCGCCATACGTATAATAACCCCCCAAACCTCGAAAACTAGAGCGGCTTAACGGTCGCTCTTTTTTTATGCAACCTCAAAAAAATTTCGCCGCTCCCGTTGGTCGCGGCTTGGCTATAATGGAGAACGTACCATGCCCAAAGATCTACAGCACTTACTTGCAAATGATGAAGATATACTCGACTCTTGGAAACCTCTCGACCTTGATCCAGAGTATGATCCTTATTATCCAGACATCGATGATATTG
>Ga0209535_1000827_pt1 | contig 21490 bp, 24 predicted proteins | sample LinPmetageLP28_FD_184041 | JGI IMG/M metagenome (GOLD analysis project Ga0209535, IMG submission 184041) | Marine viral communities from the Pacific Ocean - LP-28 (SPAdes) (version 2) | ecosystem: Environmental > Aquatic > Marine > Oceanic | place: Pacific Ocean | collected 2009-08-22
TAAACGATGGACAGCATACGTTACCGTCTACCACAAATTTGAGGTGGAAGGTGACACATGGGATGAGGCACACGATGATGCAGTTCATACCATTTGGGATGACCACATAAAAGAAGTTGAAATTAACCTAGAGGAGAATGAAAATGAGTAGACAAACACAAAAACAACACATCCTTGCCTTGATTGAAGAGGTGAGGCAGCTAGAATCACGTATGCAACCCACTGACACAGGACACATTGCAACTGCAATCAATGTTCTTATGCATAGGATTGAGGAACTACTAACTGAACTTGTAGAGGGGAAGTAGTATGTTTGCTGAAGCACTCGTATGCCTAGCACTAAACACATACCATGAGGCCCGTGACCAGCCCTTCATTGGGCAGGTTGCGGTAGCCCAAGTGGTGATGAACAGGGTGCGTGATGACAGATACCCTGACAATCCCTGTGATGTCATTAAGCAAGGCCCAACATACTCATGGGCAGAGGACTACCCTGTGCGTCATCGCTGTCAGTTTAGCTGGTACTGTGATGGCAAGTCAGATAAGCCAAGAGATACAAAGGCTTACGAACAGGCAAAGACGATTGCTCATGGTGTGTATTACGGCAACCTTGATGACTTTGTTGAAGGTGCAACACACTACCACGCTCACTACGTATATCCTGAGTGGGCTAAGAGCAAGACACGCACAGTCAGAATTGATGATCACATATTTTATAGGTGGGATTAATACTTGACTTAAGCTGTGTCTTGTTGTATAACACAGTATCACTTGCCCTTATGGGGTATTAACCGTCCCAAGTTGGGACACTGAGAGGAGAATAAAAATGCCTTTAGATTTTATAGCACAGGACATCGTACCTGATCACATTAATTTCCCTGTGGAGTTTGAGCCTACTAAGTTTGACAAGTCTAAGTATGTTGTGAATGGCAACACTGGCGAGTATCTTGGTATTGTAGGTAAAGGTTTTCCTAAAAACCCACATGGTGACTATTTTAATAACGTACACAACGGCATCTCTGAACACTTTGGGATGGAGTTTTGCGATAGCATGAACATCAGTTTTAAAACTGCACGTAATAATGCATGGGTTATGATGGACATGGTTATGCCTAACGTACTACGCAAGATTGAGTCTGATAAGCATAGCACCACAATTGCACCACGATTGATTGCCTTACACGGTATTGACGGTAGCTGTTCCAATCAGGTGTACTTTGGTTCCATTGATTTCTTTTGCACAAATGGAATGATCACTGGTGACTTTGATCAGGTGAAACGGAAGAACTCATCTAACTTTGTCTTGGAGAAGTTTATTAAAGAACTAAAAGACACAGTGTCAGACTTTAATGAGTCAGCTAATAAGTATCAGAAGTGGGCAGAGAAACGACTGATGGCCTCTACAGTAAAAGAAATGCTTGAGAGTATTATGCCAGACCGTAAGTCTGAAAAGATGTATAGCTTATACAACCAAGAGGCGGCTACCCGTGGTCAGAATGCGTGGGCTTTGTACTCTGCCTTCACTAACTTCTCTAGCCATCAGAGTGAGAACAATGGTTTCTCTTTGAGAAATACTGGCAATGATACACAGGCAGAGAGCATGTGGAAGCGTGAACAGGAAGTAGCAAAGTGGACTAGTTCACCACAGTTCCGTCAATTGGTAGCGGCATAACGATGCGTTACAAACTACCAGAAGTTGTGGATGATTACTACAATTCTTATGATTTCAATATCTTACGTGATGAAACTAAGAAAGAGTATCACTACCACATTGGTGTCATGCTAGACACTGTAGTTGAGGGCAAAGCTATTCGGGAAAGATACTGTGACAAAGTGTCATCCCGAATGGCGAAGCTGTCATACAATCAATGGTGTGAGAGAGGTATTTACTTGGCTAATCATGTCTTATCTGCCTCTCGCATACTATTTAATCATGGTCTGCACATGGAGATGTTGTTTATCAACCCATTTATATCGGTCAAGAAACGCCCTGTGAGCGTCCGTAGCACTGTCTGGAGTAGGGAGCAGGTAAGAACCTTTCTAGACACGGCCTATAGCGATTTTAGCACCCGTAATGTAGGTCTTATTGCACAGATGGCATATGAATGGTGTCAGAGGCTGGGTGATATGCGTATGTTAACATGGGATAGCCTAGATTTAGATGCCTGTCGGGTACATATTAAACAATCCAAACGTAAAGCAGAGGTATTTTTGCCAATTGAGCAACAATTAAATGAGATGTTGACTGAGCAAAAACAAGACTTTGGCTTTCAAGACTACATTGCACCTATGACAGAGCCTATCAGGGGTGTATATCATCCTTATACAATATACAGACTACCTAAAGTAGCACGTAGGGTAATGAGGGATGCAGGACTACCTGAATCTTTACGGCTATCTGATCTTAGGCGTACAGGTACTACTGAAATGGTTGAGGCGGGAGTATCTATGGGCAATATTATGTCGGTTACAGGACATGCTAACCCACAATCAGTTAAGCCTTACATGAAAAATACTTTTGCCAGTGCAGATTTAGCCTTGACCACTCGTAAAAAACATGATATCTAAACATCGTGATTGCCAAACAGACCTATATATAATACATATATATGAGGAGAATAATAATGAATATTAAAAGTTACGTAGAAGATTTAGATATACCAGTAGGTGAATCTCGTAGAATTAATTGTCCTGTTTGTAGTTCATACAAAACATTTACTGCTACAAATAATATGGGTAAGCTACTATGGAATTGTTACAAGGCTTCTTGTAGTGTTAGTGGTAATACTCGTGCTAAAGTTACTGCTGATGATTTACGTAAGATGTATGGTGATCAGGAAGTGTCCCAAGTTGGGACATTTGAAATGCCAAGTTATGTAGTCAATCGTAGTGGTGGTACGTACATGAACAGATGGTGTATCAAATGGGGCATTGATGCTGAAGCATTAGGTCTGATGTATGATGTAAAGGAAGACAGGGTTGTGTTTCCTGTCGTACATGAGGGCTTGGCAGTAGATGGTACAGGTCGTTCACTAGGCAAGAGATTACCTAAATGGAAAAGATATGGAAATAGTGGCTTGCCATACACGTATGGTTGTGGTAAAGTCGCAGTTGTTGTTGAGGACTGTGTTAGTGCAGCCGTTGTTGGTGAGTACGGTTCTTTTGTCGGGGTTGCGATACTAGGCACTTCTTTGTCTGAATCGCATAAAAGGTATCTGGCACAGTTCTCAACAGCCGTTATAGCATTAGACCCCGATGCTATACCCAAGACATTACAGTTTAAAAAAGAATTAAGTGGCTATGTGAATGACGTTAAGGTGCTACGCCTTAATGATGATATTAAATACCGAAACCCCGATGACATGGAACGGCTTCTTGCCTTCCAAAATATATAGGAGAAAACCAAATGGAATTATCAATACTAAGAAGTTTAATGGATAAAGAGTTCTACGATAATCATCGTGGAGCCAAGTGTCCTGACCGTCTGTTTGGCACAGACAACCGAAAGATCAAGAAAGCCATTGACAATGCAATGGATAAGTACAGTAGGTCTGTCGTGCCAGAGGAGATTGAGGCATTGTTCCTATCCGACAATCCTTCTATGACTACAGCACAAAAGCAATCTTTCCAGCATTTGTTTAGTCAGATAAAAAAAGAGCATCCGCTTGGCAGTGACGTGGCACAAGAAGTGTTATCTAAACTGTTTCAGTCAGTAGTGGGTACAGATATTGCAGAGTTAGGGTTTGAGTATGTAAATGGTACACAGGGTAGTTTAGAGTCATTGCGTACATTGCTTGAACAGTACAATGAGAACTTTCTACCTGATCTGAATGTGGAGTGGGATGACATGGACATTGACACACTGCTTGCCAAGAATGATCTTGAGGCTCGTTGGACATTTAATATACCAACACTAGGTCGTCAGGTTGAGGGTATCAATGCTGGTCACTTGATTGAGATTGGCGCACGTCCCAACACTGGAAAGACATCGTTTCATGCCAGCCTTATTGCATCACCGCAAGGTTTAGCATCACAGGGTGCTAACTGTATTATCTTATGTAATGAGGAAGGCAGTCATCGTGTTGGCGCACGTTACCTGACTACTGCAACTGGAATGACGATGAAGCAGATTAAGAATAACCCATCCAAGGCACGTGACCTGTATGCTCCTGTCAATGAGCGTATCAAGATCAAGGATGCAACAGGCCGTGACATGTCGTGGGTAGAGTCTGTTTGTAAGACCTATAAGCCCGATGTAGTGCTTCTGGACATGGGAGATAAGTTTGCACGACAGGGTGGCTTTGCACGGCCTGACGAGGCTCTAAAGGCGAATGCCATCCATGCCCGTATGATTGCCAAGCAATATAACTGCGCTGTATTCTATATGTCACAGTTATCTGCAGAGGCAGAGGGTAAGGTGTTGCTTAATCAAAGCATGATGGAAGGTAGTAGAACAGGTAAGGCTGCAGAGGCTGATCTTATGCTGCTTATCGCTAAGAATCCAATGAAGCAGGAAGATGATCCTAACACAGAAGACCTACAGCGTCACATTAATGTAGTTAAGAACAAGCTGTCAGGTTGGCATGGAGTAGTCACTTGTGAATTAGATTATCGCACAGGAAGGTATACAGCATGAGCCAACTAGATTTCTTTGTAGAAGATATTGAAAAGGTGTGTGAGGATGGTCTTGTCTGTATCAAATGTGATATTAGACAGCCTGTCACTAATTTCCAACAGATGTCCTACACAAAAACAGGAGATGCAGAGATAAAGAGAACCTGCCGTTCCTGTCAGTCAGGACACAGGAAGGTAATTGCTGATCTAAGAAGACGTAACGTGTATCCACAAGAAGCTAGTTACAAATGCCCTATATGTCAGAGAACTATAGATGAAGTAAATAAATATGGGCAGAAACTACTAGGAACGTGGGTATTAGATCACTGCCATGATACGAACACATTTCGTGGTTATATATGTAAACATTGTAATGACGGTCTTGGGGGGTTTAGGGATGACTTAACAACTGTTATTAATGCAGTTAAATACCTACAAGGTCATAAGGAGAAGTTAAATGAAACTAACACTTGATGTAGAGAACACCACTGTTACTAGGAATGGGAAACTTCACCTTGATCCATTTGAGCCAGAGAACTCACTTACTATGGTTGGTATGTTGGACGATACGGGTCGTGAGCATCTTATATACTTTGACCACAACGACATAGAAGCTACACCATTTGGTCATGGTGTTGTGCAGAATGAATTAGACAAAGCTACTATACTCATCTGTCACAATGCGGCACACGACTTACTGTGGCTGTGGGAATCGGGCTTTACATATGATGGCCCTGTATTTGACACTATGCTGGCAGAGTATGTGTTACAGCGTGGACAGAAGGAACCATTGTCTCTTGAAATGTGTGCTATTCGTTATGATTTAGATACAAAGAAACAGGATACCTTGAAAGAGTATTTTAAAAAGGGTTATACTACTAAAGATATACCACATGATGAGTTAGCCGAATACCTAAGTGCTGATCTACTAGCTACACAACAGTTATCTGACAAGTTGTATTATCGTCTTAATACGCAAGAAGATTCAGGTCTTATGGAAACAGTTATACTTACAAATAAAGTAGCAGTATGTCTGTCACGTATATATCAAAGAGGATTCAAAGTGGATTTGTCTGCACTTAATAGTGTGCGTCAAGAATTTGAGCAGGAGAAACGTCAACTTATTGACAGTCTACAGCGTCAGGTTACACAGATAATGGGAGATACACCTGTTAATTTAAATAGTCCAGAGCAACTGTCTCAAGTTATCTACAGCAGAAAACCTATTGACAAATCTATGTGGCAGAACAACTTTGATAAGTATATGAGCAAGACAGCATACAAAGAGATGACATCAACGCATTCAGAGCCTGTCTATAAAACGAGGGCAAAACAATGCCCCAACTGTTATGGTCGTGGTACATATTATAAAAAGAAGGTGGATGGCAGTAATTGGTCAAAGCCTTCTAAGTGTCAGGCTTGTAACGGCGTGGGTTTCTTATTTATAAATACAAAAGAACTGGCTGGATTACGTTTCTCTGCACCTGATGCAAAGTGGGTAAGCGCACATGGATTTACGACAAGCAAAACTAATCTAGAAATACTAGAGGGTTTTGCTAGGCAGCGTGGTATGGAAGATGCTACAAGTTTTTTACATAAGGTAAAACGTCTTAGTGCTTTAGATACGTACTTATCATCATTTGTTGATGGCATTGAAAATTACACTAAAAAGGATGGCAAGTTGCATGTTCGCTTGCTACAGCACCGCACTGCTACTGGTAGGTTTAGTGGGGCTGACCCTAATATGCAGAACATGCCAAGAGGCGGCACATTCCCTGTCAAGAAAGTGTTTATATCACGGTGGGAAAATGGCAAAATTATGGAAGCAGACTTTGCACAGCTTGAGTTTAGGGCTGCTGCATTTTTATCACAAGATGGAGTTGCAATTGAAGAAGTATCTACTGGATTTGATGTACACGCATATACCGCTAAAGTTATTAGTGATGCTGGTCAGCCTACGAGTAGGCAGGATGCAAAAGCGCATACGTTTGCTCCGTTATATGGAGCAACAGGCTATGGAAGAACAAAAGCGGAAGCAGAATACTACGAACACTTCACTAATAAGTACAAAGGCATTGCCGCTTGGCACTCCCGATTGGCTAAAGAAGTTTTATCAACAAACAAAATAACAGCACCTTCTGGTCGTCAGTATTCATTCCCTAATGTAGTGAGGAAGACGAATGGTACAGTAAGTTACTTTACACAAATAAAAAATTACCCTGTGCAGGGGTTTGCTACAGCAGACATTGTTCCGCTTACCCTCTTGCATATTGATGAATTATTGTGTAATATGCAAAGTTGTATTGTTAACACAGTGCATGATTCAATTGTGATTGATATACATCCAGACGAGGAACGTGAGGTTATCAACCTTATTGAAAAGGTAAACAGTGACTTGACTACTATCGTAAATAACACGTTTAGGATTGACCTAAATGTGCCTTTGCTTTTAGAAGCAAAAATTGGAAATAATTGGCTTGACACTAAGGACGTAAGCTGATATAACTACAAATCTTAATCTGAAAGGAGCAGAAAGAATGAATGACTTAACAGTACTTAGTAGTGGTAACTATGACGCTATAGCGCAGATGGTTGGTATTACTGATGATGCAAACACAGGGGGTAAAGTAAACACCCTTAATCGTTTGCGTCTATGGCATTACCCTACTATGGGTCAGGCCGAAATAAATGGCAAACTAAAAAACGTAGAAGTAATTGATGGTGGTGTATTTCGCTTAGAAGTTATTGAAGGTAGTTTATCTAAATATGTATTTAGTAAAACAATTAGTGTGCGGCCTTTCATGCAGAGGTTTATGCTGAAGCGTTATATACCAAATAAAAATCCCAAGCCTAATGAGAAGAAGGGTGAGTTTCAGCGCACAATCTTGTCAGATAGCTTAAAGAAAGACCTTAAAGATAATACTGGTAGGTTCAACTGCGGTAAGCCATCTGGATACATTGAGGACTTCCAAGCGTTACCCACAGATATGCAAGACCTGATTCGTCAAGTCAAGCGGGTAAGAGTTTTGTTTGGTATTGTGACTATGGAAAATCCTGTAGATGAAAAAGGTAAGCCATTAGATGAGTTTGAAACCCCTTTTATCTGGGAGATTGATAACAAAGATGCTTTTAAGAGTGTAGGTGAATGTATGGGTACATTTGCTAGGCATCAGCGTCTTCCATTTAATCATGCAATTACATTCACAGATTCTACACAGCATGAGATGGATAATAACAGTAGTTACTATACTCCCGTGTGTAAGGTAGATATGGACATAAGATATGAACAAACTAAGGAAGATGACGAAACTATATCTAATTTCTTGGATTGGGTTAAAAACAACAATGACTACATCTGTAAAGAGTGGGATATAAAAAACACTAAACGTCAGGAAGAAATGCCTGAAGAAGATATGGATGTAGTAGAAGACTTCATTGACATTGAACTGGAAGAGGGAGAATAAAGATGAATCATCCTGCCGAAATGAAACTACATAGATACATGGCTGATGCAGCTAATGGAAAATCCACAATATCTGAAGAAGTAATTCAGAAGATAGGCTCTGACATCATGGACGCTTTGCGGCGGCAGTTCGGTGGGAGAGAGAAGCGAGAGTTTAGGTTGCGTATGTCTAATGTTGGTCGCCCAACTTGCCAACTATGGTTTGAAAAGCACAAGCCAGAGACAGCGCAACCTAAGTCTAGTAACTTTGTAATGAACATGATGCTTGGAGATACAGTTGAAGCTATATTCAAGGGTCTGTTGGATGAAGCAGGAGTTGAATATGGTGATGCAGAAAGTGTTGTGCTTAAACTTGAGGACGGTACAGAGATTAATGGAACATATGATATTGTTATGGACGGTGCGGTTGATGATATCAAGTCAGCATCTGATTGGTCTTACCGTAACAAGTTTGAGTCATATGATACCCTCGCTGCTGGTGATGGCTTTGGGTATATTGGACAACTGGCTGGCTATGCTAAAGCAACAGGTAAACCTGCTGGTGGCTGGTGGGTAGTAAATAAAGCCAATGGTAAGTTTAAATATGTACCCGCTGAAGGTATTGACACAGACAAAGAAATAGCTAAAATACAGGAGACAGTAAATACTGTTGAGAAAGATGAGTTTGTGCGTTGTTTTGAGCCAGAAGAGGAAACATTTAGAAAAGTACCTACAGGAAATAAAGTGTTAAATAAACATTGTACATTCTGTGATTTTAAAAATACTTGTTGGACTAATCTACAAGAACATCCACAAGCTAAGTCAAAAGCAAAGTTTCCTAAAATGGTGCAGTACATTGAATATAATGCAGAACAAGCAAGCTAAAAAGCATGGATATCGTAGTGGGCTAGAACACAAAATTTCTATTTACCTTGATGAACTTAAACAAAACTATGGTTATGAATCTATTAAGATTGAATGGGAAGACCTAGCCTACCGTACCTACACCCCAGATTTTATTCTAAACAATGGAATAATAATTGAAACAAAAGGTAGGTTTTTAACAGCAGATAGACGTAAGCATCTTGCTATTAAAAAGCAGCATCCTAGACTTGACATACGTTTTGTTTTCACTAATAGTAGGGCAAAGTTACGTAAGGGATCAAAGAGCAGCTATGCTGAGTGGTGTATAAAGTATGGTTTTCTATACTATGATCGCATAATCCCAGAAGATTGGTTAAAAGAAAAAGGTAAAAACAAACATCCCAGCTTCATAAAGTTTATGGGTACAAAGGTAAAAAGGAGATAAAAAATGTCAACAAAATTAGAACCCTCTTCATTTAATATACAGTTAAAACCAGAAGTAGATGAAGATTTTTGCTGGACAGGTGGATTGGAAGTTAGTATTAGCTATGATAAGTATAGTCCTCTAGACAAACAGAGTTTTCTTCATCTTCAGCATCTTGCAGAAATAGTTGCTTGTTCTGTAGCCTTCATGGAAGAGAATCCAGAAGTAATAAAACAAATAGAAGATTTTATTGTTGAAACTCACGATTTAGAAGATGAAGATGCAGAATATCACACAGTTGAAACTATAGGAGATAATGTAGTAAAGTTATCTTTTAACAGTCGCACGAAAGGAAAAGCATAATGAGGCATGAAGAGTTTATGAATGGCAAGTTTCGTGAAGAAAAAATGGAGATAAGTACCTTGCCAAGCGAGATGGCACAGGATATTATTAGTACAGCAGACCGCATTGGTAGAAAAATTGATGCCGCAGAACAAACAGGTAAAGAAGCATATGGTAATGTTGACATGGTAAACAGTCCCTCACACTATAATCAATCCGGTATTGAGTGTATTGCAGCTATTCAAGCAGCACTAGGGCCAAACTTTAAATATTACTTACAAGGAAATATTATGAAGTACCTATGGCGTTTTGATTACAAAGGCAGACCACTAGAAGATTTAGAGAAAGCACAGTGGTATCTTAATACTCTCCTAGAAGATGTGGCGGCTAGTGATGAGAGTTAAAATGTTTGTCTCACTAGATATTGATGAAGAAGAATATCCTATACCGTCTGACGGTAGAGTAGATGAAGAGTTAGAAGATGCGTTTTTAGACTTGATACATGACATAGAAGGTGTTACAGTAAAATCAATTAGAGCAGTTATGGAGAATAAAGAATGAATAATTATCTACCAACAGATTATCAAAACTTTATCGCGCTATCACGGTATGCACGATGGAAAGAACATGAACAACGCCGTGAGACATGGGTTGAGACAGTAGAACGCTACTTTGACTATATGGAAGGGCATCTAGGTGCTAACTACCAGTACAAATTACCTGATGACCTACGCAGTGAACTAGAGCAAGCTGTACTGAATCAAGACATCATGCCTAGCATGAGAGCCTTGATGACATCTGGCCCTGCACTAGACCGTTGCCACGTTGGTGCATACAACTGTTCTTACGTCCCTGTGGATAGCCCTAGAGCATTTGATGAGACTATGTACATCCTAATGTGTGGCACAGGTGTAGGCTTCTCTGTGGAGCGTGAGAACGTAGACAAGATGCCTATTGTTAATGAAGTGATGCACGATACAAATACCGTAATCAAGGTAGGTGATAGCCGCCCCGGATGGGCAAAGTCTCTACGTGAACTTATCTCTTTATTGTATGCTGGTCAGATACCAAAGTGGGATGTTTCAGAGGTACGTCCTGCAGGTGCAAGGCTAAAGACATTTGGTGGTCGTGCAAGTGGACCAGCACCATTAGAAGAACTGTTTGATTTTGTCATTGCTAAGTTCAAGAACGCAGCAGGTCGTAGGCTATTCCCTATTGAATGCCATGATATTATGTGTAAAATTGGTGAAGTTGTAGTTGTAGGTGGTGTACGCCGTAGCGCACTCATCAGCCTGTCTAACTTAAATGATGACCAAATGGCACATGCTAAGTCAGGACAGTGGTGGGAGAATGAAGGGCAACGTGCCTTGGCTAACAACTCTGTAGCCTATAAGGGTAAGCCAGAGATGGGTACATTCATGCGTGAATGGGTATCATTGTATGAATCTAAGTCGGGTGAGCGTGGTATCTTTAATCGTCAGGCAGCACAGACACAAGCAGCTAAGAATGGCAGACGAGATATACAACATGATTTCGGATGCAATCCTTGCAGTGAAATTATCTTACGTCCATATCAGTTCTGTAACTTGTCAGAGGTAGTTGCCCGTGCGGGTGACACGCAGCAGTCGTTACGTGAGAAGGTACGCTTGGCTACAATCTTGGGTACGTTCCAATCAACACTGACGGACTTCAAATATCTGCGTAAGGTGTGGCAGAAGAACACAGAGGAAGAGCGTTTGTTGGGCGTGTCACTGACTGGTATCATGGACAACGACTTGCTAAGTGGTACATCTGCACACCTTGGCAAGAACATTGGTCAGACACTGGAGACGCTGCGTGACACAGCAGTAGAGACTAATGCTGCTATGGCTGAACAGCTTGGTATTCCACAGTCAACAGCCATCACATGCGTCAAGCCTAGTGGTACAGTGTCACAGCTTGTAGACAGTGCGTCTGGTATTCATGCAAGGCACAACCCACACTACATTCGGACTGTACGTGGCGATAACAAAGACCCGCTTACACAGTTCTTGATATCGGAAGGTATCCCAGCAGAGCCAGATGTTATGAAGCCAGAGTCTACTACAGTGTTCAGCTTCCCTATGGCATCTCCACGTTATGCTGTTACACGTACAATTTTAACAGCCATTGAACAGCTTGAGTTGTGGCTTACCTATCAGCGTTACTGGTGCGAACACAAACCATCAGTAACAATCTCTGTGAAGGAAGAAGAGTGGATGGATGTAGGTGCTTGGGTATACAAACACTTTGATGAAGTGTCAGGCATCAGCTTCTTGCCGTTCAGTGATCATACATACAAGCAAGCACCATATCAGGACTGTACAGAAGATGAATATAATGCTATGTTAGTACAGATGCCTAATAGTGTTAACTGGTCAAAGCTGAAAGACTTTGAGAAAGAAGACACAACTACAGGTGGACGTGAGTTAGCGTGTACTGCAGATGCCTGTGAAATTGTAGACTTGAACGCAGCATGATTGAAGGAATGGGCATGCCTACATGGTGGCAGTGGTGGCTGATACTAGCTATCACTGTCAACACCACAATCAATTTGATTGTATTCTTTAAGCACAGATTTAAACGGAAAGGTGTTGACAAATGAGAGAGATGATGATACAAACATTAAAGCAGCACGCAAGGGCTAATACCCAGTTGCATTGTATGAATATTGAAGTTTATCTTAAAAACCCGGCAGGTATCGGAGAGCATTCAGATATTATGGAAGCTATACAAGCTGAGTTAGATAAGATGGCTATGCATGAAGACAGACTAGATATTCTGGACAACTACTTTAATGAGTAGGTTTGTCTGGAAACGGGGCGAGGATTGGTTGATTGCTAATCCACCCCGCAAGTCTGAACAGTGGGGAGAATGGCTAAAGGAAAAGGAAAAAGATGAAAACAGGAAGACCAGAGAAAACGATACATCCTGACTTTCAAGAGTTCTTTAGAAAAGATGTTAATAGTAAAATGACTGTTAGAAAGTTAGCAAATAAGTATAATGTATCTGTAGGAAAAATACACAGTTTAAAAAAGGAGATGAAAATGGCAGAAGAGAATAAGCAGATGGTTACAATTGATGGGGAAGAATATGCACTAGATGACTTGACAGACCTGCAGAAGTACTTATTAGAACAAGTAATGGACTTGAAGGGCAGGATAAAAATTGCACGTATGCATCTTGATCAGCTTAAAGTTGCCAGTGCAGAGTTTGGTAGAAGCCTATCTGAATCAGTAAGACTAGAATCTCAAGGGGAAGAGAATGAAAAGGCGTAATGGATTAAGTAAATATGATGCTCCACTTAAGTTACAATACGAGTGGGGACATCAAGACTTTTTTACTTGGGGTGAATCTATTGGCAAAGATAAGAAAATTAAACCAAAGGTAGAAAGGAAACTGCACCCTAACACCATGCAGTTTCGTGAGTGGCAAAGAGGCTGGAATGATGCTTACAATGCTAACCTAAAAAGGGTACAAAAGAATGAACAATCTAGAGCAAGAAGCTAGACAGTGGATGAAGGAGAATAGGATGAGTCAAATTACAGGAACAACCTATCAAGAGAAGGCATGTGAGACTGCCATCTTCCCAAAAGAAAAGGCCACAGAGTATTTAACTCTGGGCCTGACGGGTGAGGCGGGAGAGATTGCTAATAAGGTAAAGAAGTTTATTCGTGACGGTGCTACACAGGATGAATATGAAGCCAAGAAGATTGAAATTGGCTACGAGATTGGGGATGTAATGTGGTACTGTGCAGTGCTAGCACAAGAAATGGGGATGGACCTTGGACATATCATGGATAATAACTTACAGAAACTGGCTGATCGCAAGGCTCGTGGTACTCTTTCGGGTAGTGGGGATAATCGTTAGGGTACTGCCTATAACAATGATTATTCTGTGGTTGTCATATGTGATAGGGATGGCACTTACAAATACTATATGTGATTGCGCCAAAGATTTTAATGGTTGGTGGGAGTTAGAATACTGGACATAAAAAGAGGGGGCTTAATTGCCCCCTTTTGTTATTTGTATATTATGCCTCTTTCGTATATACGCTTAAGATTTTTCTTAGAAAGCTGATCTTTATATCCCGTTTCAGGCATGTTATATTCGTCAAGCATGTACGCAAAATCTTGATCCTCTGCAAAAGAACCTTTTCCTGCTTTTGCATCATATTCTTGTTCCATTATTTTTCTAATTTGTGCTGGAATTTCTCTATAATAACGAACTCTATTTTTTCGTTGATAGTCTTTTTCTGTATCACCTATTTTATATTGACTAACGTCATTTACAGCCTCTGCTTTAATAATTTGTACTATGTCTCTTAGATATTTTCTTTTCAATGTATCGGTTTCTATGCTTTGATAAAAAGGCGAAATGACCTCGTCAGACAATACATTTTCTATATGATTACCTAACAGTGCTTTTGCTTCATTATCTAGTTGAGGATCAAGTGTTCTTCGTGGAGCAACTTCAACCCAATCAAACTGCAATCTATTTAACTCATTTTCTGCGTAGTTTCTACGTTCTTCAAATGTAACTCCTGTAATTTGTTTAAGTATCGGATTTACATTTCTTAACGGTATTGTTTTAGTTGTTGATTGCATAGCCTCTCTAGGATTAAGAGGTGAATACAAAATAGGATCATCTGTTGGCACAGGTAGACTACGTGTTGCCTGTTTAAACAGATAAGGCCAAAATTGTAAATCTTCATTTAGCGGTACATTTATATATGCTGGGTCATACTGAGCATATATATCTTTAATCATTCCCCCACCAACAGCAAAAGAACCTAAATAGTTACCTAAAAATTTAGCTACTCCTGCTTCAATCCTATCCGTGCCTTTTGCTTCTGCTGTTTCACCAAGCAGTAATTTAACAGAACCATCAATAATATCTAGCCCCGTGCCAGACCGAAACTGACTACCAGTCAATGCTTCAATTGCCTCTCTAGTATTTACTTTTTCAAGAGCAACACGGTCATTATCATGTAATGGAGGAAGACCGTACTCTGTTTCAAATACACCGCCGGGTTTTCCTAAACGATAAAGCATATCTGCTATGTAAGCAGGAGCCATAAATGGTCCAAGAGCAGCTTTAGCATTTACTACACCACCTGAAGTTGGGTCTTTATACTCATAGAATTTAGTGTTCTCATCACCCATATGTACACGCATAGCAAAGAAAGCACCTATTGTAGCAATACCGCTAAACTGCTTGCCCATTCTTATAGACATAGCCTGTGATCCACCGCCAGTTTTATTTAATATGCCACCCATGTTTAGCACACCTAAAATGGGAGTATGTTCATATACAAACCTAAACTGATTTATTAAGTAACGTGGGAATGGTACAACTGCTGATCCAAAAGTACTGCTTGCACCTTCAATAAAGGTATCAGCAAAAGAATTAAAAAATCCTTCTCTTCCTTTAAATTTTCCTGTTTGGTAGGTAAAATCTAAAGCCTCGTCCATAGCACGAGCAATAGCCTTTTCACCTACAAACCCAAACTTTTCTTTCTTTAAGAGATCGCTAAGACCGTTTATTCCTTGCTTTTTAAATATACCATCTGGGTCAATAGAAATCATTTTATCTATTTCCCGTGAAAATATAGCAGACTTAAACATGTTGTCTGACATAGTGTTAAAAGTATTAGAAAATCTAGCTGCTCTTAAAAGTGGGCTAGTTTCTGCACCAGTTAGATTTGCAATATCTCCTAACTCTCTAAATAATTCTTGTGCTTGTTGCGAATTACCCAAGCGTGGATCACGAAGCATTTTTGTTAAAATAGCTGTTTCTTGTGACTGCATACCAAAAAACATATCATCAAATAAAATACCTTTACCACCCGCCTTCATTTGTGCAACACCAGTACGAACAGAAAAGTCTGCCGCAGCCTTGAGTTCTTTATTTCCAAAAGCAGATACTTGTTTTAGTTTTCCACCAGCATAATTTATAGAACCAGTTCCTAAATTTTCTAGAGAATATACATAGTTTCTCCAAAGTCCGTTTGTAGTATTTCTAACAGTTGTTGCTGCCTGTACAGTCATAAAACCAATACGTGTTTTATTTAACGCAGTAATAAAATTACCAACACCCAGTAAATTAAACGCCGAAGAATCTAGTTCTTTTAATTTAACATAAGCAGTTTCGGTCCTAGAGCCTAAGTCAATAAGTGATCTATCAATTTGAGTAAGACTTTCTTTAAGTTCATTTGAGGCGGCTCTAGAAAGTCTACCCTGTGCGCCAAGTTTAGCACCTGCCTCTGATATATCTGCTACATAGAATGCACTAAACTGATCAAGTGTTATGCCGTGATCTTTCATAATCTTTAACATACCGTCAGTGCTAATTTGACCACCCTTTAATCCACGAGCAATGCGAGAAGTAATACGCTCTTTTGCGTCTTCCTTACTGCCTTTAACTACACCTTCTTTTGGGCCAATTTTTCGCATTGTTTGAGTTGCTGCTGCAGCGATATTTTTTATCTCCATTTCTTGAAGACTTGTTGTTAGGTTTTCATAACGAGAAAATGCTTTTTTGCGAGTACCTGTTAACTTTTTCTTTATCTTTTGTCCTTCTTCAATAGCACCTTCGGTTGTCTCTTTTAATGACAACTTTAGCATCTCTTCATTTTCTTTAGCAATCTTTCCATAAGTTTTGCTATTAAATATTGGACGTGTTTTTTTTGCATAAGCTGTTTCAATAATTCTTTTCTGTTTACCCAATTCTTTGATTGCGTATTGTTCTGCAACATTAGAACGTATAGTTCTTTGTGCGCCACTAAGTGTACCAAGAACACCGCCAGTCAAAGCAGACAAGCCTGTTGCCAAACCTACATTAGTTAAATCTACTTCATCGTAGTCTTCTATAGTTTCAACACGAGTTAATTCCTGTGCGGTCACACCAGCACCCGCACCTATAGCTTCAACTACACTTGCACCGATACCTGTTTTGTAACCACCTTCTTTTACACCACTAGCTATATTAGCAGCACGTTGTCTTAATGAGACACTTACAGGGTCTTCCCCTTTAATTTTTTTAGCAGCACGTTGTCTTGCCGTATCAAATGTTACATCATCTAGTTGTTTCTTTGTAACTTTTTGACCAGCTTTTTTAGCCGCTTGTTTTACTATTTCACGAATACCTAATTTTACACCCTGCTGTGCAGCAAGTGTACCTGCTTTTGCAGCACCAAATGAAAACATACCAGCATAAGTTGAAGGCGCAGTAAAAACGCCACCCAAATAATCTTGAGCAGCATCCAACCCAAAGTCACTATCCATGCGGTCATAGGTATCCATAAGCCTACCCACACGCAATCTACCTTCATCGTCTGTCTGATTATTTACATAATACAGATCACGCATAGCAGTAACTTCATTTACATTTTGGTATCTAAAGTGTTCCATAAATGCATCATAAATTTCTTCAGGGCTACCAAGGTCTTTATCCTCACGATCTGCAAGAAATATTTGTGCATCCTCTAAAAACTTATCATTATTAATAAGAAAGTCTTTATTTAAAACAACTTCATTTAATTCTTCTGCCATATTATTTTAATAACACCCCTGCATGTATCATTGCTTGGTTACCCTTCATTCCGGGATTAGCGTCCCTTATTGCGTTTTGTACTGCTCTTCTAGCTTTGTTTCTGCTCAATCCACCAGTAGTTTTTCTAAATGCAGCTACAGCCGCTTGTATGTCAGGTGTATTTAAATTTAAAGTGCCTGTTGTTTTTGTAGTTACTACCACTGAATTATTTGGAAGGTAAGCAGAAACATCTCCACTATTTCCACCATCTTCATCGTCATCATTACTTTCATCATCTGATGTGTCGTCACTTACTTTTTTTTTTTTGTTAGGTTCTTAAATAACTCTGCATCCAGAATATTACCATCTGATCTACCAAAAGTTAGTATACCAAAATCCTCTTCCTCAAATCCTGTTTGCTCTGTGCCAATTGCAACTAATTTATCAGATATTTCGTAACCTTTATTTTCTAAAAACGATTGAATTAGAAAACCAGCTTCCTGCATCATTTCGTCATTACCTGAGTTTTGCATTTTTGCTAAAATAGTAACAGCTTTATTAATTTCCATTTGTAACTCAAACGCACCATCTATAGTGTCTTCAATACGTACACGATCACCTAGCATAGTGCTACCAGTTGTCTGTAATTTGTATGTGCTTGCCACAGCACTTGTTATCATATTAGCATACCTATCAAAATCTGCACCTGAAAATTCTTTTGCTTCACCTGTTTGTTTACGAGTATCCTCTCTTTGCAAAATAGCTATTTTAGATGCAATATGTTGAATTTTTGGGTCTTTAGATAAATCATTAGGAGTTTCAGTTTGTGCTACTGCGTCCTTCATCAAACCTTGAAAGCGTTTTACTTCTACTCTAAATGGATCATCTGTACGAATAATTAAATCCGCATCATAACCTGTTGATGCAATAAAGGGTAGTGCTTCGTCAGGATCATCCATTACAGTTTCTAAAGCAGCAATGCTTTGTTGTGCTTCGTCTTCAACGGTTGGTCCACCAAAAACTCTATCTAAGAAAGTAGGTTTAACAGGAATGCCAGAATCTGTTAAATTAACAGGTGTAGGTTTACGGGTAATACCACCAGCAATATTTCTAAATGAGAGATTTGTACCATTAGCAGCAGCCGTGGCATTAATTTCGCTTAGTTGACTTATACCAAATCTTTTATTTTGATCATATAATCTTTTAGCTTCTGCTTGTGCGCCAGCTAAAGTTTTGGTTTCAATTAGGTACTGTGCAGCACTAAGAACTTCTTGTGAATTAGCAGATACACCATCAGGTGTTAGACTAGCAGCAAGTGATTTAACTTGTGCCTCATTAGCATCCAGATCATTAATATACTCTTGCTCAATACGATTTGTTTTTTCAAGGCCATAGGTGCGTAACTGGTCAAGCGTTTTGTTTCTACGATCTTCACCTTTGTCTATTGTTTCAGTAACGCCTCTAGCTATACCTGCCACAAAATCAGGATCAGTTATATAATCTGCTATATTTTTTAAACCGGCAAACATTATGTTCTCCTAGACATTAAACCAGTGTTCTCTATTACAGGCTCGTCTTGTACTTCCTGTACAGACTGCTCCTGCACAGGCTCCATCATATCTTTATTATCAGCTTCTGATTGCAACAACTTACCTATAGTTGCCGTTGTTACAACATTTTGATCAAGTTCCTTGTTATCAGCCAAGCCTGTGTCATAATCTACACCTGCAGCATCACCAATAAGCATCATAGTTTCCATGATAACTGGTATCATTAGAATGCCTACATCAACAGAGTGCTTACCTTCCATTACTCCTGTTAGTTGCAAGCTATTAGCAATGGTAGTTAAAGGTACACCAGTTTTCATTGTGTGAATAAGGTTTTTAGCAAAGGTATCATCTGCTATTTGTGTTATGTAATATTCTGCCGCATCATCTACGTTTGGAATATCAGCAGGTTGCTGCCAAGGTCTAGCACCCAACTCATGTGTCAAAGACATGCCGGGAATAGGACGATCAAAAGATTGTTCGTTAGGTTGCATTTCTCATATCCTTTATTTCTTGTCTGTCTTTTTTAATTCTTTGTTGTATCTTTGCTACAATAAAAGCAGGTTCTTTTTCTATATTGTTTTTGTTACTAGACATGTTTGATTTTTTAAGTAAAGGAGACATCATGCCAGAAGTACTACTAGTTTTTTCTTTTCTGCTTTTAATTTCAGGAAGAGCATCTATTGATGAATATATTTTTGCTGCAGGATTAGTTATCATTTAAATTTACTCCTTATAGCCTTATCCATAAAGTAACGAATGTATTTTTTAATACGAGGCTTTGTTGAAACAAACTTTGCAAATGTTTCGCCATAATTTCCATACAGATATACCAGCCATTTAGGTGCGTCTTGCTGTAACCATAAACGAAAGCGAACCCAATCTGTGTTACTAGGACCATATACTTCACGAGCAACCCAACAGCCAAACAGCCCCTTTTCAATAGCGGCAGAACCAAGTCTACCAATTAAACCACCGATTGCAGACTTAGAAGCAGAACTGTTTGTAGCATCTGCTAGTGCTGTTTGTGCATCTGCGTCTAGCTGTGCAACTGCAACACTTACCTTTCTGTCTAATTCATTTTCAGCACTTGTCCATGCCCACTCCATAGTGTCAGCATAGTAACTCCACAGATTATCGTAGGCAGTTTTACTAATATCTAAAACAGCATTTGCATTGAGTTCATTAGCCCTATTAACAGCAGCGGTGTCTGCAGTAGCAATCTGCCTACGCCACTGAGCATTAGACTGTGCAACTACAAGTTGATTCTGTGCGTTGAATTGATCACGCTGATTATTCATCTCTGCGTTAAAACGCTCTACTGTATTAGCTTGACCTGCATTGAACTGTGCCTGTGCATTTTGCTGTGTAGCATTAAACTGTGATGTCTGCTGTCCCAAGTTAGCAAAAAATTGATCAACTTGATTTTGACTAGTGGCGTTAAACTGACGTGCTGCATTAGTAGCTGCTGCATCTGTGAACATAGACTGTGTACGTTGTTGTGCTTTAAATAATTCTGTTTGCTGCTCATTAGACAGGTTAGCCATATCAAGCTGCATAAAGTTCTGTGCATTGTTTACTGCACTCTGTTGTCTATTGTTTAAGTTAGACGAATCCATCTGCGCTAAAGCAGCAGCCTCTGCCATCACCATAGCCTGTGAGTTAGACAGGTTGTTAAGGTTCATTGTATTTGCAGCACGAGAGTTTTCTAGCTGTACCTGCTGTTCAGCAGTAAAGTTCATGTTAGCAACTTCACTAATCTTAGCAGCGTTTTGAACACGGGATTGAAAGGCTTGGTCAAACTCTTGACCCATAAATGTCGCACGTTGCTGTGCCGCAAGCATAGCACGTTGCTGCTTGTTTGTCAAGTTCTGTGATTCAAACTGTGCAATAGTCTGTGCATCAGCAGAGGCAATTGGTAAAGCAGACTCCATAGCCGCTTGAACCATAGCTTGACCAGCTATAGAAGAAGCACCAAGCCCTCTTTGAGCCATCTGTGCCTGTACACCCCTCAATGCACCTGCAGCCCACGCTGGTGGGTTTGTAGCGTCAAAGTTAGCAGTTAACTGTGCAAGCTGACCTTGTACTGTAGCTTGTGTAGATGGTGCAGCTTGTGCAGCCTGTACCTGTTCAGTAAAGGTGGCAGCAGTCTGTGCGTTAGCTGCGCCAGTAATTAACTCACCAGATTGTATACTTCGTTGTACAGGGCTATTGATTAATGTGGCATTACCTTGTGCTTCAGTTAGATTACCTACAGAAGATGCTGTTTGCTGTGCAGCAGTTACTTGTGCGCGAGGATCAGCAACATTAGTCTGTGCAGCCTGTGTAGCATTCATAGCGGCATCTACAGCAGGTGCAGCCTGTGCAGCACTAAATGTGTTAGCAGCCTTCTCTTGCTCTGCTACTGATTGTGCTGTCATTGCCATTGCAGTAGGCACAGCTACTTGACCTGTTACAGCCCCACTTCCGGGTGCTACATCTTGACCCGGACCAGTTGGTGTTATAGCAGCTTGTGTTACACCACCTTCAGGAACTCCGGGTGTAAACATACGTTGCATTGTAGCTTCACCAATTGTGCTAGGTGAAGTTTGTGATGCAGCAGGTGTGGGTGCTGGTTGTGCTGGCTCTGCTACTTGGTCATACTTCATTTTAGGGCTAGGCTGCATAGGTATAGGTGAAGTACCCGGCGGCAATGACATCACAGG
>Ga0209535_1000828_pt1 | contig 21489 bp, 5 predicted proteins | sample LinPmetageLP28_FD_184041 | JGI IMG/M metagenome (GOLD analysis project Ga0209535, IMG submission 184041) | Marine viral communities from the Pacific Ocean - LP-28 (SPAdes) (version 2) | ecosystem: Environmental > Aquatic > Marine > Oceanic | place: Pacific Ocean | collected 2009-08-22
TTATCAGTTACAATCCCAAGCCTACCTAACGTAAATAGTCTACTTGTTGGTGGTGATTTGATTATAGACGGGGCTACTCCAGCTCAATTAAACAGAACTTGGACGATACGATCAATTAATGGTAACACCATTAGTTTGGTTGTCCCTTCTCAAACAATAAATTCAATCTCTTCGCCATCTGTAAGTGGTGCTACTATAACATCTGGAAACTACGAGATTACATTCTTAACGATGAATCAGAATCACGTTATGGATACGTTTCAAACAGCAGGTGACGCTGCAAGCATCTACGCTAGTCTAACAGACCCTAACGTATTTGAGTATGCTAGTCAGTTCACGTTCACGCTTGGAGCTGACTATGTAGATGTTGAGTTCAATGGATTCAATTACTACGACTACTACATCCAATCTACAGGCAACGACAGGCTTGATATCTTTGCAACTCAAGAGGCTATTCCTTTAAATCTTGCAGGTGGGCTTATAGCTAACGGTAGCTACGACATACTAGGACATCTTTTCATTACATCTACAACTCTTGAAAAAGAGCCAGAGGAGCTTAATTTAAACGTAATTGATGTTAGTCCTGTTATTGTAACAACATTTGGCGCACCTACACGTATTACATTCTCATCAAATCACGACTTTCAAGTTGGAGAGTGGGTTGGTATATCAAATTCAAACGCAAGTTGGTTGAACGGTACTTTTCTTGTGTCAGGAATACCAACACCAAACCAAATAGAAATCATTACAGATACATCTTTTGGTGGTGTGCATAGCAACACAAACTACAATGTAGGAGATGAAGTAATGCTTAGAAACCCACAATCTATCGGGGAGATAGGTGTGGCACTGTACGACCACGATGCTGACGCATGGTCTTACACAAGATTACTTAGAAGTATTCAGTTAAACTTCCTTACAATCCACGGTAACGACATTACGGGGCGAGATGATGTAAGAAGAAAGACACTTTACTACACGGACGATTACAACAACAGGAGAGCGTTCTACTACTACGGTGAGTACATTGAAGATGGGGCTTTGGCTTACATCAATCCTAACAACTACTACACCTACGATAACATAGACCAACAGAACGAGGTTTCATCTAACTCTATTGAGGCAACAGTAAGACTGTCGGAGCAGATTGAAGCAGGAGCTTTAAAGGCTGGTAACAAGAGATATTTCTGTTATTTAGTAGACTACTTTGGGAACAGAAGTGCCTACTCTGCTATAAGTAATGTCGTGAGTGCCTATAGAGGTGTTCCTAGTGGAACTATATATGGTAACGATCCTGAAACACCCACAGGCAAGACTAATAGATTAATAATTGAGCAGATAGACACCGACAAGTACGAGTACATTGCGCTTGGGTTTATAGATTACGTAGGCGAGGTTGTCACGGCATCTGTACTTGCAGAGCGAACAATTTCAAGTCGAACTATGATATTAGATCATACGGGGACTGAATCGACTTTTATTGTAGACCTAGCGACAATAACTGTAAGTAACCTTAATACCCCTAAGAGGGCGTTGAACGTAGACCTTATAGATAATAGGCTTGTATTCTCTAACCTACAGGAAGACCCTAAACTTGATTTAAGACCTTGGAGTAAGACCTTTGAGCATAGAATAAAGCAGAAGTGGATAACCGAGACAAGTAAATATCAATTAGGGGAGTACCAAGACGTTCAAGTCATACACGATAATCTTGGCTACATGATGAACGAGACATACCGATTCGGTGTGCAGGTTTATTGGAATAAGTCAGGAACGTGGTCAGAAGCATCTTGGATTGATGATATTAGAATAGACCCAAACCCTATAAATATATCAAACCCACAAGGCGATAATAGAAGGGTTCAAAGTAGCCCTATATCGCCTGACGAACTTTCAAACTACGACCTAAACGAAAGCATAGCCTCTGGTGATTTTTTTAATGTCCTACCAGCAGGTTTTGACTCAGATTACCCAGACCTTACTGAAAAACAGATAATGTTCGGGAGGGTTAAAGTGCCTTACGTTGAGTTCTTTGGTTTTGACTTGAATTTTGAAATAGACGGAACGCCAATTAGAAACCTTATTAGTAAGATAAAGATTGTACGTACAGAATGTATCCCAGAGGTTATAGCAAGCGGACCCATAGTGATGTCTGTCGGTATGGGGTCAAGTAAAAGCAATGCTAAACAAATAACAACTGGAAACTACTTAAACCTAACGGGTGTTACAAGTCCAATGGCAAATACCTTTATAGGCACAACATTTGAGGCTAAAACCGAATTAAAAAACCCAACATTTCCATTGTCTTACGGGCACATGGATGGCGATATATACTATGCAATAGCCCCTTCTATTTGTTTGGCAGAAAACGATAGCGATGAGTTTTTTAACTGGAGAGATTTTGAGGGGACGTTCCACGAGTATCCGTTTGCTTATGGATCACCAATGCAGGGCGGTATAAGACCATTTAATGTTTCTACAAACATTGATCCAACTGCAAATTCAGATAATGACTTACTTTATGCTGAAGCAGAACAATATCTTTACTACATTACTGACGCTTACGAAAGTGATTATAATTTAGACATACGGTTCAATCTTCCGCAGATTTCTAACAACATGAGGAGAGTATTTTACTCAGACTCTGTAGGTGTCGGTAATGCTGGTAATAACTTCTATTGGGATATAACAAATTACGGCTACCCTGACTTTAGCGAAAGAAATGGAGCAGTTCACCAAAGAATAACTCCACTATATCACTATGGAGAAGATGCAAATCCAACAGGCGCAACTGGTGGATTTACTGGAAAACACGGTCAGCCATTTGGTACTAAGATAAGATTAGCTAATAACGCAGCCTCTCAAAGTATAGACCAAATATTGAGTTTTGTTGGTGAATTACTTCAAATAGCAACATTTAGAGACTTAACCCCGTATTCCATTGCGGCTGGGTTTTTAGCCGATGCACTATTAAATGAGGTAGGGTGGAATTACGGAGAAGTTTTTGCTGGTAATGTTAGGAAGTATTACCCTTTTTGGATAAATAGAAGAATACTTACTTTCTATGCTCCTGACCTATTATTAGATAATGAAGCTATTCCTACCGCAGGAAAATTAAACGTATTCGGTGAGTATAGAATGGATAGAAGACACCACAACGATGTTGCTTGCGGATTATTTGCAAAAATAAACACACTGCCTTTGTCTGGCTACTCCGAATATACAGTAGAGAACATGGGCACTGACTATACTCAGTACGATATCAAAGATATATTCGACATAGGTGACGGTGGTTCTGATGAAATATACCCTGGTGCTTCATTTAGAAAAGGTTATTCTGCAAACACTAAAAATTGGAGTGTCGCTGGTAGTGGTGATTCAGCAATGAAAAAAGAATATACCAAGCACAACAACCTATATGTAAACCCCAGGTCACTCGTTCTTAGTGTAGATGGTAATGCTGATCCATCATTAAGAGATGGTCTAACGGGGGTTGAAGCACCAAATAAAAACACAGATTACGGTGTCTACTACGTTCAGATGTACCAAGAAAACCCAGGAAAGTACGGTGGAACGGGAGATTCTACATATATAGACACTGGATGTTCGGTAAGGGTTGAGGACCTTTCAGATACTAACGGCATTGTAAACCAAAACCAAATAAACGTATTTGGCGGTGACACGTTTACTCAAGCTACCTATCTCGCTACAAGAAAAATAAATCCATCTGAAATTCCAGACGGGATTCCTGGAGAAGAGTACGAAGGGGGTTCGCCTGGTTTTGGTGGGGGGATGAAGTTTTACTCTCAGAATAGAGTAAATTCACAGTTAAGAACAGATAATAATGACTCGTTCTTGTACCCTAAAGACACCACGAATCAAGCAGATTGGCTTGAAGATTATCTTTTTGGACACGGTAACAATTTTCTATACAATCAGTCGTACACCCCTAAAAGCGGTGTCTTGTCTTACTCATCTATAAATGACAGGCTAATTGACCAACAAGTAGACCTACCGTCACGTATAGACTACAGCGAAAAGTACGAGCAGAACACGCTTGACGATAAGAACCAATCGTTTCTTCCTCTTAACTTCAAAGATATTGACCAAGCATTCGGAGAGATAATCTCACACAAGAATGTAAACGGTGAACTATTTACACTACAGCCAAGAAAGTTCCAAGCGCAGTTCTTTAATGCGTCAGGAACACTGCAAACAGAGTCAACGGAAGGTCTAAACGTAGTGATTGGTGATGGGGCTGTTCTTGCAAGGGATGGTCGAACACTATCATCGTATGGAACAGAGCATAAGTGGTCTGTAATCAAGGGCAAGAGTCCAGGCGGTAAGGATGTTTTATACTGGTACAACCAAGAGTCAAAGCTCATTATGCGATTCGGTGCAGATGGAACGGTTGTTCTTTCTGACGTACACGGTCTACGTTCATTCCTTGAACTTGATGCACGGTGGACTCAAGGCAAGGATACTCCATACGCAGGTGACGGTGTGAGAGTTGTATGGGATGATGAGTACAAGGAAGCTATTTGGACTTGGAGAGGAGTAAGGAAGGCAGCTAAGTATAGTGCAAGTAGTTTGTTTCTAACTCAGACATCTGTAGGTACAATAGTAGAAAACCCTAACGCACCTACAGATGGGTCAAACGGTGTTGCAGAGACATTTGACAATATACCAAGACTATTTAGATGTACTGTAAGTCACACTAGCACAAGCAACTACGAGCCTGGAGTTGGTTCAGACTGGCAACAAGTATGGGAACAGATTGATTACGATAATGAAGAGTACTACACTTGGTTTACTCTTGCGTTCAACGAGATGACAAACGGGTTCTCATCGTTCTACTCTCACCATCCTAAGATTTACTTCCCTTGGAGAAACAAGTTCCTATCTGCTCACCCAACCGAGGAGAATAAGATATACGAACACAGAAGAGGCGAGTACACTACTTGGTACAATAGCGAGTCAGGAGAGTTGTCTGAGGATGCTTACATTGAGGGTGTTGTAAATTATATGCCTGAGTCAAGCAAGAAGTTCGTAGCTACTCAAGTAATTAGTGACGAAGAGCCGTACAGAATGGAGTTTGAAACCAAGCGTCACAAGAGCCATCTTGTAGAGGGAGACTTCGATGACCACGATGACCATTGGAGAAGCCCTATTAAGAACGACACGACAGGTGGCAACGCTCCTGACGCAGACACAGAGTCACTTACAGGAGACTACATCAAGGTTAAATTCTTTATAGAGAAGAAGATTTACAACAGACTATACAACTTTGTTATTAAGGTTAGAGAAAGGTTGAGAGTATATAGGAAATAATTGTACTTTGTTTTTTGTATCTTTGAGTTATAGTCTATAACTAAACATTCAAAGTATGGCGTGGATTGCCTCAGTAGTATCAGCAGGTCTTCAAACAATAACGGGCGGTATTCAGATGGGTATTTCAATGGATCAGCTATCAAAGCTACCGTCCGCTAAATCTTACTCACCAGCTACAGACCTTGAGACAGCTACGTCTATGTCACGTAGGGCTGCACAGCAGGGTATGACACCCCAAGAGAGGGCGGTAGCCGAGCAGGCGATAGGCACTGCTCAGAGCAGAACTCAAAGAGCGATGGAGCAGCGTGGTCTTGGAAACCTTGCAGCAGCCGTATCTCAAATCAGAACCACGGAGGCTTACAATCAGTTAGAGGCTCAAAACCAACAGATTAAACGTCAGAGCCTTGGTCAGTACGCAAGCCTAGCTGGTCAGATGCAATCTCTTCAGAATCAGAATGTTAGTTCTTTCAATCAGATGCTGTACGCACAGCAACAGGCGTTAGGTCAGTCTGCTAAGGCAGGATTTAGTAATCTAACTATGGGTATAGGAGAGGGGATTGCAAGCGCAGTGGGAGGCAAGGATGCTGTCGATAAGTTCGTATACACCCCAGAGCAAAAGCTTCAAATAGAGCAAATGAAGCAGAACAGACCAATGGAGAAAACTCCTGGGGCTGGTGAATTAGGGATAAATACAGATGACTACGCCTCAATGTTTAATTCTGACGAAGCTAATTTAGCTATGGGAGATTTCTCTAATGTAGGTCAAAATTTGTATTCACCAAGCAACCAAACAACAATGTTAGGTACTGAATCGATTCAGCCAATGTCGGCTGCCGCAGGCATGGGTAATACTAATTATCTTGATGGGTTCAATTTCGAACCTCAAAGTTTTGGATATTCTGACACTTTTTTTGAGGGCGGTTTGGGGGAAGGATACTCCACTGCTCCAGCTAACTAATAAAACATGGCAAAAGGACCCTTCGGTAATCCGTTAAGTACAGGTATAGCTCTAAGCGGAGTTATAGATATGGTAACTCCTGTAAAACAGGCACAAGAACGCAAACGAAAGAGACAGGCTGAAGAGAAGGCGGCTCAAGACAAGAGGGCTAAAGAGCTTGGCTCTATAATGGGCAAGATAGCCATCGATGAAGACAAGATATGGTGGAGATATCACGATGACGCAAGGTCACAATACGCAAACACCATAGACAAGGTTCAACAGATGTACAGCGCAGGAGACTACGCTGGTATGTATAAGACCATCAATGACTTCGACTCAAGGATGGCTAACTACACGCAGGCAACTACACAAAAAAACGAGTGGAAAAAATCTGTAGAGAAGGGCGATAAGTATTACGATCAAAGCTATTTAAACGCACTTGAAAACAGAGACGTTGACATGGCGGACTTGGTAGGTCTAGCAGACCAATCTGGCTTTGGAATGCATGATAAAAATACAAACATTCTTGGATTCATAAACCCCGTAGACAGAGTAGATTTGAGGGCTAGTATGAAGAAGGCTGTAGAAGGTCAGAAGTTTGAGTATGATAAGACAGGAAAGAAACTAGATGTCGTGGGATACGGTGCTAATAGAGAGCCTATCTACCGAATGAGCCTTCAAGACAAGGATAACACTATTAACGCTGTAAAAAATTCAATATCTCCACAAGCCGTTCCGTATATACTTATGGAGTTAGGGTACTCTAAGGATGATCAAACAAAGATGACCCCTGCGGAACTAGCCCAAACATTAGACCAAGAGTTAGATAAAGTGTATGGTCTTTACGCTACCCAAGAGAAGATGGGAACGAAGCCTACTGCTGACAAAGGTGATTTTGTTTGGAGTTCAAATAGCGGAAGAAATAAGAATTGGGCTTGGAGTTTATCAAAAGGTGGTAATGTTAACGTCAGAGATGCAGATGTAAACATAGAAAAACGTCTTAATATAAATAGAGTATCTGGAGGGGTTGCTGAAAACGAGTTTACATTAGGAACAGATGCGCTTATTCAAAAGGTTGCTACCGGTGGATCTAAAGGTGTTTTTGTTGATGCTAATATTCCAAAAAACACAGTTTACAAAGGAACACCAACAGCGGTGTTGGAAATTAAAGGCAATAAGTTTCTTGAATTTGCTTCAGCCGCTAATTTAACTAATGCTGAAGAGAATAGAATACTACAACTATCTAGACTTCAGGCTGCGGTTGGAATAAGTCCTGCTGAAGAGCAAGAGTTACAAGAACTTCAAAAACTCAAAGTAAAGGCAACGTACCTAATCCCTTTTTCAAAATCAATAGAATCTCAACTATACAACTCCCTTGGAATTGTAGGAAAGCAGGCAGACAAAATGAAGTCTTACTTTAATGGAAGTGGTGCTTCTTCTTCGACAGGAACGTCATCGATAACGGCAAGACAGAAATCTGCACTTGATGCTTTTGCAAATCAAAAGCGCAGACAACCCACAGCAAGTGAAAGACAACAAATTCTTAAAAAATATCAATAATGCCGCAGGAAGAAAATGAGTTTGACTTTTCAGACATTGTAGATAACAGTGTTGAAGGTGATGTTTCTGAAACTGAGTTTGACTTTTCAGACATAGTTGAAGACACTCCTGACGTAAAAAAAAAAGGACAGACCGAACCGACTCAGGACGCTCCTTTACAAGGTCTTGGAGGTTCTTCGGAAGAGTCTACACAATCTCCTTCGGTTGGTAAGGGCGTACTTAGAGATGTAGGGCAAACTCAGCCTACGGGCGAAGAGTTTATTTCTCAAGCTTCAGACCCTACAAGACAGCCTTCACAAACAGAGCCGACAAGAATGTCAGGTGCTGGCGGTACTTTTGTAACAAAGGAAGACGCTGCACCTATAATCGGATACGAGGAGAACCAAAAGGCTCTTTCCGATATAGATAAGCAGATATCCAACAGTCAGCAACAGGGTAGATTTATAGACCCTACAAGGCAGAAGAGATTAAAGGAGCTTCAGGCGGAGAGAGATATTCTCGCAAAGAGATCCGATCAGCTTATATCAGAGACAAATAAAGATGTAAGCGGAATAATATCTAAAGGTATAGGCGATGATTGGGAGGACTTCACCAACGAGCTTGGAGATATAGATGTAAGTAAGATAGGTGACTTCGCAAGGCAGGAAGCGTTAAACTACGGTCTGCCTGAAGACGGTTACTTCTTCGAGAGGGTTAAGAACGCTGCCAAGTCAAAGGTTGAGATGGAGAAGATATCTCCAACTACAGAGTCATTCTTTCTTGGAGAGGGAGATAAAAAGGGAACCTACGAGGAGATGTACGGTGTTAAGCCAGGCGATGACGCTGAGAATATGCTGTCGAGAGAGGATACGAGAAAAGCTCTCGGACTATCTAAGCTTGACGCTGAGTTTTCTAGTCAGATGGCTCAACTGAATAGTGATATATCTCGATCAAGCACCGAAGACATAGAGAGAATATCTGAAGAAAGGTACGGTCAACCTATAGAGGACTACGTATCTCAGCTAGGTCAAGGCTACGAGTCGGAGTCTAAGGCTATAGAGAGCAGATACTCCTCGCTTATTCAGGACGGAAACTTTGTAGGTAGTCAGGATCAGTACGATTCCTACCAAAAAGAGTTGCAGTCCGTTAGAGAAGTGTACGAGGGTCAGGTTAATGACGTTGTGTCTCAGAACATGAGAGATGTAGCCGCTGTAAATAACAAGGCTAACAGAAGATTTAATAGACAGCGTGACGAGATACTTCAAGCCTATAAGACAGAGTACACGGACAAGGCTAAAGGAATAAATCCCATCCTTCAGGAAAGATACCAAAAGGCGTACAACAAGGCTCTCGACAAGGCTATGGAGGTCGAGAATGTCAAGAAGGAATCCAGGGCGATGATTAGGGGTAAAATGGCTGGTCCTGCTGGTAGTTTTATAGGGGGGCTTGGTGCGTCTGGAATTATATCTGGAGCGTCTGGTCAGATGTCTTCTATATTCAGATCTATGGGGATGAAGGAAGGTGCTGAGTTCTTTGAGCAGGCTGCTGTAAACTTCGACATAGGCGATACAGAGATAAAGGGATTTAAAGATATATTAGACCCAATAAAACTCGTCAAATCTACGAGCTTTACTCTTGGGGGTATGGCTCCAATGCTTGTAGCAAGTACAGGTGTTGGTATGGTCACAGGTGGTGTTGGCGGTGGAGCTATGCTCACAACGCTCGCTGCTGGCGGTGCTGGATGGGGGGTTGAAACCATGTCTATAACGCAAGACGCATACGACCAAAAATTCAAGGAGACAGGTAGCGTAGCGAAGGCTGAAGAAGCCGCCAACAAGTCTTTCAACGGTCAGGTTATGCTTATGCCTATGTACGCCCTTGAGATGGTTCCTTTCTTTGGAGATGTGGCTGGTAAGCTCGCTAAGATTGGGATGAATAATGCCCCTGCAAGGCTTATAGCTGGAGGGGTTATGGAGACAGTTTCAGAGCTTGGTCAGGAATACCCACAGCAGCTTTTCGAGCAAGCTATAGCTGACGATAAGGAGCTTTCGGCAGCGTTCGACTATGCGAGCGTAGAGGGATTTAAAAGCACCGTGTTAAATGTAGCCCCTACAACATTTTTATTGGGAGGCGGTGGAGCCGCTACACAGAAGGGAGAGACATCTAAGGAGGATATGGCTAAGGCTCTCGCTATGAAGGTGAACATAGGAGAGCTTACAGAGACAGCTATGGAGCAGAAGATGCTTTCAATGACCGTCAACGCTGGAGAGAAATTTTCAAAGGCGTTTGTAGCCACTCAATTGATGGAGGGCAATATAACCGAAGAGCAAGCTGAAAGGGCTACATCGGCTATCGAGAGTAGTGTAGCTACCATTGAGAAAGGAAAGGAGTACAATTTAGACAACAAGAATAATTACATTCTCGCTACCCTCGACTTAAAGCTAAAGGCTGCAAAAGCAAGGGCTGAGTCAGAGTCAGACCCTATGATGAAGGGCATTGCCGAGAGTAAAGTTAAGAAGATAGAGAAGCAAGCGCAGCAACTTATGGAGACAGGTAATGTTGACGTTGCCCTTGTTACCTACCCAGATGGGAGCTTTGATATCCTTACTCACGATGAAGCAAGGCTTGCCATGTCTAAGGATGAGTTTATGGAGTCATTTTCAAGCGGAGACTTAAAGGTCGAGGCTATGGGTGAGAGTCAGGCAAAGCTTATGTCTGAACTTCAAGAGAAAGCCAAGGCTATGGAGCCTGAAGCTGCTCCTGTCGAAGAAAAGCCAATTCCAAGAGTGTTTGAAACCCCTACAGACGAAAAGTACGCTGTAGTAAACGAAGGCAAAGGAGAGGGAGATAGGGTTCTTACACGCCAGGAATACGATGAGTATGTTGCTCCTGCCCAAGAAAGACAGGTAGCTGTAAATAAAGGAGATAAGATACAATTTTCTTCTGATGGTCAAGTCTTTGACGGTGTTGTAACAAGGCAAACAGAGGACGGTGTTTACATAGAGAGCGATGTATCTGGAGAGGAAACTTTAATACCAACAAATAAAGTAATTGCAACTGCCGATATGGGTATAGTTGCTGGCGATAGTGTATTTATTGAAACTGAAGGGGGTCCTGTATTAGGTAAAGTAAAAAGCATTACAGACACTGAGATTGAAATAGACAACCCAGACGTTCCTGGTCAAACAATGACAGTCGATAGGAACAAGGCAAGAAAAATAAAAGAAGGAAACGAAGTACAGTACAATGTCGAAGGAGAGCTTGAAACATTTAAGGTAAAAAGAATTGATGGCGATCAGGTCGTGGTTGAAAATCCTGACGCTCCTGGCTCAGAAATATCTCTATCGGCAGAAGAGGTTATATTAAAAGACCCATTTAAAAGGACTAAAGATGATACGAAAACTACCGAACAAGAACGTGTGGATTCTCAAAAGCAAGGACGGGAAGAAGACACTAGGGAGGTTTCAGAGCAAACAGAAAGCGAAGCAGAGGGAACGGCAGATACAGTACTTCAAGAAGAAGTAGAGCCTGAAACAGAAGAATCTATCAAACAGAAGATAGACGATTTAAGTGTAAAGACATCTAAAGAAAAGAACAGGGCTATAAAAAGGGAGGCACTAAGAAGAGTAGCAAAGGTTATGAATTCTTTAAAGAGAAAGTTTCCAGATGTCAAGTTCGTTGTTCATACAACACAAGAGTCATTTGCTAAAACAGACAAAGACCTACAGGATAAGTTTAGAAAGAGCGGAGATTTGGTTGACAATGGTTACTTTGATTCTAACACCAATACAGTACACATAAACCTAAGTACATTCAACGGTAATTTAGATTTAAGAACAATTGGTCACGAAGCGTTCCATGCAGTCTTATACAACTCTATAGGCGTTGATACCGGAAGAGTTGACTTCTCTTCTGAGACTAAAAAGATGTTGGATGCCGTAAAGCGTTCAGGTAATCTGAGTAAGGAGTCTATGAACTCTTTAAATAACCTAATCGGCAAGATGAACCTTGAAGACTTTGAGGTGAATGAAGAGTTCTTGGCTGAGATGGTTGGTATGTTGAGTATGGAACAAGATAATCTATCTCTTACGGCTAAAAAGTCTGTAATGAAGTGGATAAATGATGTTGCCAAAAAGCTACGTATCAGTAGTGAAATATTCAAGGGTGTGAACTCTGACGCAGAACTTATTGAGATGCTTAACACCTTATCTAAAAAGATTGGGAAAGGTGATGTTATTACCGATGCAGATGTTGAGGTGTTCAAATCAATAGACATCACAAACGAAGAACTAGGTGAGTCGGGTGCAACTGGTAAGGTAAAAATAAAGAAGAGGGCAATTAGTGTGAAAGCACCTTCCGTAAAGGAAGACCCTAGGTCTTTTGCTAGTTTAATGGAGGATGTAGACCTAAGAGAATTTATTGATCAGGATTTTTTGACTAATATGTACGATTACACTAATGCGGGTAAAACTGAATTAGCAAACGGGTTTTCTCTTGACCTATTTGGGGGTAAAGACTACGTTGCATATATGATGGAAAAGAGGGGTCTTAAACCAGGCGATGCATCAAACCTTGCCGCTTTCAATAGCTTAGAGAATACTGAGAAGTTTATTACGAATGCAAAAATGTCCGGGGCAAAGTTATTTATGCCTCACTCAGGATCTCTTGCTTCATCATGGCAATTTCAACACGCAATATTTGAGGAGCTTTCAAATATGGTGTTAGATAACGATATCATGTCAAATCAAGATATGATTGATATGTTCAATGATACACTTACTAGTAATGAGGGTAAAAAGAACTTTAAAACCTTTAAAAGAAACTATGCTGAACAGAAAGGGCAAGAGTTTACCGAAAGCAATTTTAATCAGTTCTTAGATAATCCTAAAGAACTAATTGAACTGATAAACGCAGAAAACAACTACGGTCCAGACTTACGAAAAGTTGTAGCTAGTAAATTGATTGCTAAAGATAAATTTAAAAACGCAATTGGCATAAAAAACAAGAATCAGTTCTATGATATGATAATGAGTCCACTTAACAAGGGTGTTAAAGGGGGTGAGATTATGAATGTCATTGATTTTGATCCAAATACGTTTGAAATAAAGAAGACTAAAAAGGGAGATGTAGACCATCATCCTTCTTTTGGGTACACGGTTCTTGCTAAAATTAATGGAATATATCAGCCTACAGAGTTCTATCAATCTGATGATATAACTGACTCGTACACTAAGTACAACAAAGGCGGTGAGGATGTTGAGGTTTCTACTAAAGAAAATGTTACTACTAGAAAGGCTTATAAGCAAGCACTGAAAGACACTAGGGTTTACAGAACCAATAAAGAGGGAAAGAAAGTAATTGCTAAAGGTAGCGCACCTTTCGTGGGTACTTTTGAAGATTTTAAGAAAGCTAAATTTAGAGAGTCTAATGTTTCAACTAGTGCAGGTTCAATACCTAAAGTAGCTACTGTTGGAAAGAAGAAGTTCCGTAGCATAAAAGACTACGTTCCTAATGACAAACAAAACGAAAAACTAAACGAGTATATATTTGTAAATGGAAAGCCAGGACTTGATTCTCCTTTTGGGTTTCCCTCTTCTCCAGTAAGAACTGTTTGGGCTAATTGGTTTTTAGGTGAAGATGTTAGTGCTAAGAGTAGAATAGCATTTGAAATAGACCAAGACATAGAACTGCAAGCAGCATTGAAGAGTAGTCTGTATGACCTATGGAAAGAAAAAACAGGATCGGACATTTCTTATGAGAAGTTCTTGGATTCTGAAATCACACTATATAGAGGGGTTACCGACAGGAATGTAGAGCGAGGAACCATTGAAGAAAATGGGTTTAACACCTACACATTAGACAAAGAAAGAAGCGGTACTGGTGGGCAGATTCAAGTTAAAAAGAAAGTAAAAGACCTGTATGGTGCTACTCAGATTGTGGGTGGAGAGATAGAGGTTCTTGAGCCAACTCAATACTCTGAAGAGTTCTCTCAAAGAATATACAACGAAAGGTCTAATCAATATGTTAGACTACCGGACTCAGACATTAGAAAGATTATAGATACCGCTGATGAGAAAGGATTCTATGAAGCATACAAGTTAGGTGAGGAACTTGTTTCCAAAGGAAAGAAAACCAAGAAGTTCCGAAGTATAGAGCAAACCGATGACAGTTACATATCCAACGTAAAGGATGGGTTATTCAAGTTAAAGCCCCAACCATTACCATCTGATGTATGGATTAAAAAAATTACTGAGGAAGGTGGCAAGGGTACGGCTCAAGAACTTGAGGTAATTGGTCTAAAAGACTACTTAGATTTTTGGATGAAAGACAACAAAAAGAAGTCAGTTCCAAAAGATGTTGTAGAGCGATATGTGGATTTTGAAAACAGAGCAGACATTGTTGATGTTATGATGTCTGAACCTTCTGAAGAGCCAGAAGAACTTAAACAATTAAGGGGTAAGGCTCGTGACTTAAAGAATAAACTGAATATTTTTTGGGATAGCGAGGAGGTTCAGGGTTTAGCCTTAAATCTTCCAAACTCAAGAGTTTCTGAAGATTTAATGCTAAAATTAAAAGAAAAGTATAATAATATCAAAGCTGATTTAACAAAGGCAGAAGATGCAGTTTCAGAATACTTGAAAAAAGAAGGATTCGAAGCCGTTCAAGACAGAGAAGACTTTAGAAGTTATAAGTCTTTTATTATGCCTGGTGGTAAAAATTACAGAGAGCTTCTCATCACAATTCCTAATTACGGTGGTGGTGGTGTGTTTCAATCAAATCATTGGGAACAAGAAAATATTGCTGCTCATATCAGGATGACCGACAGGATGCTCAATGGAGAAAGAGTTCTATTTATAGATGAGATGCAGAGTGATTGGGCGCAATTGGGTAGAACGGAGGGCTTTAAAGATTTAGAGTTACGTAAAAAAGCCGAACAGTATGTTAAAGATAATGAAGAGTATTTAAACATAGATGACGTATTAAACAGTCTTGAAGATGATCTTATAAACTCTAAAGATTATAATGAAAATATAGGCATCATTCGTGACTCAGGAATATACAATTGGACTGGAGTAGAAAGTCTAGGAACTGATTTATTTGGTAATGGAGAAAAGATAATATTTACTAAATCTGAAAGTGTTCCTACAAAACAAACTGAAATTTCATTTGACCAACTTCCAGAATCTTACAAGAATGCTTTTAACAATCTTAACAATGGAAAGACAGCTAAAGACATAGTAAAAAATAAGCAAAGAAAGAAAGAGTTAGAAAGTAAGTATGGAATTGACATTGATGGTTTTGGTGACGTATCATTAAAACCAATAGATAATTTGGAAAATGCTTTTAGTGAAATTGAAGATATGCCCTATAAAAAAACACAGCAATGGGCAGGATTAGCTATAAGAAAAATATTTAACATTGCGGCAAATGAGGGATACAATAGGGTTGCGTTTACTAGAGGAAAACAGATATGGAAACTTGTTTCATCAGGAAACACAACTACACTAAAGGGTTTAGAGGAGTTCTATGACGATATTCTTCGTAGACTAGTAAGGGATGAAGCTAGAAGACTAGATAAGAAAGCTGATGTTGAATTTGTTGAGTTTAAACCACTAGCAAAACGAGTAAAAACACACCCTAAATACATAGACCCTAAAACCCCCACAGTTGGGAAACAGGTATCTATTGAAATAACCCCTAAGATGTCTGAAAAGGCAAAGCGTGGGGTTAAAAAGTTCAGAAGCATAGCTACAGAAAACACTAAGAATAGAAAAAAGGGGCAATCTACATTGGTTTTAAAATCTGAAGAGACATTCTCTAAAGACTCAATAGTCCCTATATTCAAGAGAGGCAAGTCCATAACAACAACGCTATATGAGGATAAGCCTATATCTGTAATTCCAGTGCCAGAAAAACTTTTAAGAAACTCTCCTAGATTCAATAAAACAGTTGATACAGAGAGTTTTATGTACAAATTAGGTCAGGAGTTTGATTATGTTCCTGGTGGAGTATACGTAGATGTAAGTGACTTTAAGAACAAAAGCTCTATAAATAGTTACGTTGCAACATCTGGTCAAATATCAATAGACCCTAAAACAGGCAAGGAAGTACTTTCTGTTTCAGAGAATCAACCATCTAACATAACCACATATCAAGACCTTAAAAAGACACAAGGTGGAAATGTAATAATGACCAACCTTATTAAGAGAGGTGGAGGCTTGTGGAATTGGTGGAGTAATAGTATGAAGCAACGATTTGAAAAAGTCAAAAAATTAGTTTCCATAAACACCAAGAATGAACACGTTTACGCATTGAGTTTTGAAAGCACAACTCCAATAATGCTTAAAAACAATATATCTGGCTCTGAGCCTAGGCTTAGACCAACAACAAAGGGTGAGATTTTTCTTGGAGAAGTTGTTGGGGTTATTCGTACAGGATCAGGTAAAGAACACCCAGTTTATGACAGAGTGTATTCTGTAGACCCTAAAGACACTCAGACACTTGATAGATTGAACTACAAGTATAGAAACGCTTCATATGATTTTTACAAACAAACAATATATGAAAAGTTAGGTCAAACACCACCCCTTACACTAGCATCAAGACAGACAGAGGCACATAAATTTGTATTTGATAAGCTTGGCATTAAGAACCCAGTATATGTTGGAGGTGGCGTTGAAGCCTCTGTGTATGACATTGGTCTAGGTAGGATTATAAGAATATCAAGTGAAAGAAGTGACGTTTTAAATAAATTGGTCAACAAAAAGATAGAGGGAGTGACTCCGGTATATGCCACAGGCGTGGTTGAACTACCAAAAAGGACATTTGGGCTTAATAGTAGTGGAGAGGTTTTAAGACAGAACGAGTTTGACAATTTTGATAACCAGCCAAGATATTTCAAGGAAGCTCCCCCTATCTACTACTCAATTATGCAGAAGGGTGACCCTAGTGACTCTTCTGTGGGGGCTAAACTAAGACCATTAGTCACTAAACTTAAATTGTATATGCATCAAAACGGAATCAAAAAAAGTTCGTTTGGTGCAGACATTGAGTCACTAATTAAGGACTTGTCTAGTGAACAGTTGCAAGATTTCATAAACAATAAAGAGTTAGATTTAAAACTTACCGATTCAGAGAAAAAAGACTTTGATAGAATAATATTAATTACAAATAATCTTAGCAAAGAATTAGGTATAAAGAGAAGAGATAGCCACTTAGGAAACTACATAAGAAACTCAAAAGGCGAGTTAGAGGCTATTGACTTAGGTTCGTTCGGAACTTTTGAAGAAGGGTTTGAACCACAGCCTACGACTGAAAAGAACAAATTAAAATTTCGAAGTATACCTGGTGGACAATCCAACACAAACCTAAAAGCAGCGCAAGATTTAATTAGAGAAGAGTCTAAAGTTTCTAGAATTAGGTCTGTCAAGTCATCGGTCAAAAAACTCATAAAGGGTTTTGGAGACTTTCAGTTTCCGGTAAAAAGAATGTTGGAGAAGGCTGGTCTTGAAATCGTGTCATCTAGGCTACAAAACATAAAAGGTGCAGGTGCTTTTGCTAAGTTGAAGTTTGACAAGGTAAGAGATGAGATATTCGGCAAGATGACCGTAAACGAAAGATATGACTTTGACAGGTATATTACTGCAAGAAGAGCCGTAGCTGCAAATGAGGCTAGAAATCAAAGGATTGAAGATGCTGATGTGCGAAGTGAAGAGTACGATGCTATTATGGAAAGGGAGCAGAATGGAGAACCTATACTAACTCTAGGAATGACGCCAGAAGAAATGGAGTTAGACATTTTTACCCTTGAAAACGACTATCCTAAATTCAAAGAACGTGCAGATAAATACTTCGATGTGTTCTCAAAGATGTTGGAAGAAGATTTAGACAATGGTCTGATAACACAAGAGCAGTATGAGGCGATGGAGGGTATTAACTATTCTCCAAGGGTATTCTTAAAGTACGTATTCAATATTGATGGAGAAATAGATGGTGATCCTAACTGGAAGAACAAGTTAAAGACTGATTATGGTATGTCTGAAGAGAATATCAAGAAACTAACAGTTGGTATAAAGAACATCGGAGGTAAGAATGAGGGTTTTATTATGGATTTAATGATGGACTCTGAAGTGATTCTAGCCAACTACATGAACGCTAGGGCTAGAAAGAATGCCATGAATAGAACAACTGCTAGATTAGCCAAAGATTTCGAAGGCGTAAAGCAGAGGTTTGATGAATTAAAAGACAAGAAAAAGAACCTAGCATCTGTTGGCAAAGAACTATCCAATGAGGAGGTGGTTGAGTTTGAAAGTTTACAGAAAATAATGGACTCTTTCTCAGACAAGAAAAAGGATATGAGGGGCATGACATCTGAACTCATATACTATGTTGATGGGAAAAGAAAGGTTATGTATACCACTCCTGAAATAAAGGATATGTGGTTCGACAACAAAGACATTGGAATTGCTCCTAACATGGATAAATGGGCAGGTAAAACAGGAACTAACATACTTAAAGCTATGGCTACAGGTATTAACCCTCTGTTTGCAATAACCAACGCACCTAGAGACTTTGTCCAGGTACTTGCCTTTACTGATACTTATTCAAAAACAAGAGGAGCATCCTTTATGCCTATGAGAATGGCTTATCTATTGAAAGATTTCTTCAAGTCTGCTTATGACATAACGATGAAGAATGAAAACTTTGAAAATGCCATTGAGGATGGGTTAATGATGGATTTCTTGTACAAAGAAGGTAGAGGAAAGGATAAGACGTTTAAGACTACCGGAGAAAAGGCGATTGACATTCTATTGGCTGGTAGAAAAGATTACCTAGCAAAAAAGTCAGGTAAGTTATTTGGAAAACTTCTCTACTTAAATGAGGTTAGTGAGATAGGGTTCAGAATGGCTATTAGAGATCGTATTATGAAAGAAAGAGTACGAGAGCTTGACACTGAAATGAATAAGATATATGAAGGCAGTTTTGATAAGGGCAACATGACTGACGAGCAGCAAGAAATGTATGACCAGAATATGGAAGACATTAGAGATTTTGCTACTGCTAAAGCTCGTGCATATATGGACTTCTCTACAGGAGGATCTATAATTAAAGGTTTAGACCCTGCACTTCCATACTTGAATGCTGCTGCGGTAGGTGCTTTTGCATCTTCCAAGTACATAGCTGAGAACAAGGTTAAATTCTCAGTTGATGCTCTCCAGTTGACCGCAATGGGTACGGCACTCACGGCTGGTGGTTCTGTTGCATTAATGGCAATGTTCAGAAATGATGACGATGATGATAAGGACTTGAATAATTGGCAATTGTTTATGAGGGAGTACAATAGAGTCCCATCATACATTACAGACAGATATCACATTGTATTTACAGGGAGAAGAGATGACCGAGGTGGTTATGAGTATGTAAAGATAGCTAAGAACCAGGGTCTTGCTCCGTTCTACAACATAGCAGAGGGCATCATGTTCAACACCTTTAATACTCAATTTATGAAGAGTGATGGTTATCTAGGCGGTAAAGAGATATACTCTAATGAGGATATGTTCTTTAATGCAAGTAGAAATTTATTCAATAACTACAATGCGTTTGGTTTTGATCCGCTTGATTTAATTAAAGCGAAAGAGGGTAAGAAATTAAAATCGGCAACAGTTATGATGTCTAAGGTTCTGACTAGAAATCCAGCTCTTGGTGGTATAATTGAACTTGGAACTAATTACGATTTATTTAGAGGCAAGCCAATAACCTACTCTAAGGGTGCTGACTACTTAAAACCTAAATACCAAGGATACAGAGATGATAACTTGGAGAAATTTTGGATAGATATATCTAGAACTATAGGTATGGGTAGTGGTGCTGAAATGAAGTTTGCATTTGAAAAGATACTTACTAGTCCATCTACAAATCCAATGATTGCAACGCTTTATGGTTTTGCTGAAAGTAAGTCTATAACTACAAAGTTTCTATCTACAAAACAAAAAGGTGGGTTTGAACAAGTGATTTCTCAAATGTCAAAAAGAGCATTTGGACATACTAATCCAAACTACAACCCCATAGCTGCTCAGAGGAAGAAGGTTATTAAAGATATTATGACTGACCACGTTGGTGAAGAGTACGGTAGAAAAGAAATATTGATAGCATTCTCAGAAAGATTAGCTAGTCAGTTAAGAGAAGATAAAGATTTTGTAAATCTTCTGAATGACACAACTATGTCTGAAAAATCAAAAAGATTGGCAGAAGAGGCTATAATTCAAAAATCAATAAACAGAAGCCCTGACCTACCTGATTATTTACAGGATTTAAATCAAGATGAGGTGTCTTCTGAGGAGATGTATGAGATAATGACAAATGTCGTTGAGTCTTACAATTTAGGTACTATGCGTGGTATTAATATCAACGGATATAAGAACGCTGTAAAATACTCTCAAAGTTCAAAAGAACTTGCCTCAAGAGTTCTGGTTGAACTTGAAGGAATGAATCCATATGATGAAGATTTTAAAGATGCTCAAGAAGAACTTACAAGGGTGTACAAGCACATAAAGGGTAAAGGGGCATCTCTTCCTAAAGATTTTGAGACGGAGTATATCAAAGCTTTCCAAAAACTAAACGAAGAGTTAGGTAATAGGTAATTTGATACACAATGTTATATCCTCAAAATTCCGTACCTTTGAGATATGCCAAAGGATGCGTGTTATAAAAAAGTCAAGGCGAAGTACAAAGTATTTCCAAGCGCACGAGCATCTCAGGCTATTGCCAAATGTCGAAAGGCAAGTGGCACGGTTAAAAAGGGTAAGAAGGGGGCGAGCTTAAAAAGGTGGGCAAAGGAAAAATGGGTTGATACCCGAACAGGTAAAGCTTGTGGTTCTGGTGGTAAGAACGAGTATTGCAGACCTACCAAGCGTGTTTCTAAGAAGACTCCGAAGACTAAATCGGAAATGTCTAAATCGGAACTCGCAAGAAAAAAGAGGGAGAAGGCTAAGAAGGGTATGGGTAAACGAGTAAAAGCTGTAAAACGTGGCAGAAAAAAGTAAACATAGCAGAGCGAAAGCTACTATGAAGCGTTTGGGAATCAGTGGCTTCAATAAGCCTAAGAGAACCCCGTCTAACGCTAAAAAAAGCCACATAGTAATGGCTAAAGAGGGCGATAAGACCAAGCTAATTCGTTTCGGAGAGCAAGGTGCGTCAACTGCTGGCAAACCTAAGAAGGGCGAGTCAGATAAGATGAGGAAGAAACGTGCGAGTTTTAAAGCTCGTCACGGAAAGAATATTAAAAAAGGCAAAATGTCTGCCGCCTATTGGGCAAACAAAGTTAAATGGTAAAGATATGGCTTACGGTAAAAAAATGTCTGGAAAAGCATCTTCAATGAAGAGTAAGTGCGCTAAATGCAAAAAAATGGGCAAGAAATCTTGCAAGTGTAAAAAAAGATAAGCAATGGCTACTATTGACAAGGTTACACATAGCGTATGTCTTGATTGCAGTGAGAACGAGTTCGTTGTAACTGGTAATCTAAACGAATATATTATAGCTGGACCTACTACTACAAACTCATTGTCCGTTACTGATCCTAACGGAAACACTGTCGTGTATCCTGACGCAACAATTACAGATGACTTGTACACGAGTCCATTTACCTACACAGTCTCTGCTGGTAGCACTATCATCACAG
>Ga0209535_1000829_pt1 | contig 21480 bp, 14 predicted proteins | sample LinPmetageLP28_FD_184041 | JGI IMG/M metagenome (GOLD analysis project Ga0209535, IMG submission 184041) | Marine viral communities from the Pacific Ocean - LP-28 (SPAdes) (version 2) | ecosystem: Environmental > Aquatic > Marine > Oceanic | place: Pacific Ocean | collected 2009-08-22
CGCTTGCATCAACCTCTGCCTTTATGCGCTCGCGGAGGTAGACGTTCTCCAAGAGCTTGGGCATCTTCTGGCTGGCGTTGTTCTTAGTGAACTTGTTGCGCTGAATACGACGAGTGTTGTTCCACAGGAGCATGTCTACTGTGTCACCGTCTCCATCGCGAACAGCATCTCGCAGCATCTGTAGTAATTCTGGTTCTTGCATACGCCCAATGTCGTCGGGGATTGGGACAGCTTTTATTAACCCTTGCTCGTAGTTGAGGTTGTCTTTTTCTAGCATCATAAAGGCGATCTGCTCTTCGCGATCTGTGCTGTCTGCGCTTATGAATGCCTCCTCTAATTCTCTGGAGCTTTTCCCCCGCAGTGATGCAGTAAACGGGTCGTCTCCCCGTCCTGTTTTCTTGGCCAGACCTTTCTCTTTACCTGTGCGAATTAACTCTGCTGCTTTTCTTGCGGCTGCCTGCTTTTCACTTGTTTGATTGATTGCGCGTTTGACAGACTTAGGCTTGGGCTGCCCTAAATTTTTCCAGCTCATGGGCTTTGAGGCCAGCTCACTGTTTTCTGCCGTCTTGAACGCATGCCTGATAGCGCGTTGCATAGTGCGCGTAGCATACTCAGCGGTTGTAAACTCCTCGTTTACATTCTTTGTTGGCGGCTTGGTTGTTGGCGTAAAATTCTTGTGACCGTTTTCCCAAAGATCAATAAGCATAGGGGCTATCTTTGTGGGGTCGCCCTTAATGCTGAGTAAGCCTTCTTGTTGTGCGCCGACGAGCGCATCACTTGCAGAACCCTCTTCAATAAAAGGTTTACCAGAAAGTATTTCATTAATGTCAGCAAGCCTTCCACTAATTATATCAGCATGCCGCTTGAAGGGCATCAGGGTTTTGCCTTTAAAGTGTGGCTTAGAACCGTATATGTCTTTTGGTGATCGCGGCCCAACCGATGCCATACCAGATGCCATCACATTCCGTATTTCCATAAAGGCATTGATGACTGCCTCGTCACTAGCATCAGAGCCAGAGTGACGGATGATAGCCGCTCGTACGAGTTCGTCTGCATACTCCAGTTTGGCAGCATAGCCTGCGTACGTGCGCCCTGGTGCTGTCTTTGGGTCTGCGAAGTCACCGAGCTTGCGCTGTTGCATCTCAAAGTCAGGAAGCACTTTGGAGAATAGACCTTCAAGTGCTGGGTCGATCTTCTTGTTGCTGAAGTAACGGTCGAATATACCTTTGATGTAGCGTTGAATTTTCTGCCAATAAGACTTGTCTTCGAACAGGCCAGCGGAGCGCTTCTCTAACGCCCAGCTCACGAAGTTGTCTGAGAATATGCGGCCAGCAGCACCCTGTGTATGTGGAGCGTATTTTTTTGCACTTTGTAAAAGTTTAGTATCTCCAGACACGATCTCTCTTTTGAGAGCACCCCAGAATTTCATACGATCTTCTGGCGTAAGGATGTTGTGATACGCCCACTGAGACACACCACGCATCAAGTCCATGTGTGTCATCTCTGAAGGGCTAAGATTGTAGTCTGTATCAGATTTTGGCTGAACAATTACCTCGTTCGTGCTTGGTTCGTAGGTCAGCTCGCTATTGTATTTATAAGTCTTTCCGTCTGCCTCTACCAAGACAGGTGCGCGAGTTGGATCGCCGCCCAAGTTTTCAATAAGCTTGGCTGCTGCTGCGCCTTCTTCTGGTGAGACTTTGTTGAGTATTGTCTCGATGTCTGTTGCCGCTTGCACCCTGTCTATGGTGCTCTTGACGTATCCCTCTGGTGTGGACTGACGTATGATCAGGTGCATTTGCTCAAGGTCACTGATGAGCACAGCCATGTCGTTCTCTGTTTTGGGTAGAGGTGCGTTCTCAGCCTTGTTGATAAAGGAAATTACTTGGCCAACAGTTAGGCTCTTACGCTCGCTGGTAGGCTTGCTGGAGCGCCGATCTAAAGCCATCGTCTGTGCTTCAGAAAGCTTGCTTGTGTCCAGCTCTGCCTTGGCTATGAGCTTCTCAGAGACAGGGAAGCCCACACCTGTCGCGTTCCCGTTAAAGAATATACCACCAAGGGGTTTAAAGCCCTCTTGTGCAACAAATCTTTCTGAGCTGCCCCACGCTTTAAGAAGGTCTTCTTGTCTTTCTGTCGTGGGTATTACAAACTCTGGTAGGTACTGGACATCAAAGTTCTCAATGCCTTCACCGCCAGCCAGTTGTTCGACTGTGTAATTATTTCTGGCCTGTGCGCGAGACATTACACGTATGATGCGCTCGCCTTGCAAGTCTTTATCTTTTTTCTGTCTGATGATTGGGACACGACTGCCAAGACGAGGGTCAAGCAGAGCAGATGTTGGAGCGGCAGGCTGGTCTTTTTTCATTTGAGCGGAGACGTCCATGCCTTCGCTTAAAGAACTATCTACTGGCTTGGCATCAACAACAATTACATCTTCTTTAATCAAAGATTTCTTGTCTGTTTTTACAAAAACTTCACCACGCTTGTGCGCGATGGTCGCCTCGCTGTCATACACACGATTGGTTATACCGTCAGCGTAAACCGTTGTGCCAGCGGGTACGTCTGTCGTGCCGCCCATCGTGTTGACTTGAGTAGAACGGTTAGCGGTGAATGGAACTATAGTTGGAAGGAAGTCACCTTCCTTCATTTGGACAGTTTTGTTCTTACCGTCCTCCCGAATTATCTTTGTGCCTTTTGCATTTGCTCTCGCATTTGTTTGAGCACGAGTAACTGCTGCAACTTCGTCCATGACGTTGGCGCTCATGAAGAAGTTTTCGTTAGCATCAAGCAGGGACTTGTGCTCAGTGCGATCCATGTCGTTTTTATTTAGGCGTGCGCCCTTGCGGAGCGTGGCAATAATACGTCCGTTGTTGTTTCGGCCAGCACCTTCGAACTGCGCAGCACGTTCAATGGCATCACTCGTACCCATACGCTTGTTTTGGGAAGCGAAAGAGGTGGGGTCGAGACGATGCTTTGACATTGCTGATCGAATGTTTACACGACGACCATCAACTAGGATTGTAGGTATCGTCTCTGGGGCCGCCTCTTGCATAATTTTGCCGACTTTAATTTCCTTTAAAGTGGCCAGACGTAATGCATCTTCTGGTGTGAAGTCGCTTGGATTTCCAGCGTCGTCTGGCTCCAGTAGAAGTTTTCTGTAATCTCTAATGTTGGCTTTCTGCACGCCTGTGGGTTCGAAAGCTGATATGATCTTATCTTCGAGCTTGCGCATAGCCACTTGGTCGGCCAAGTCTTCGTTAATGCTGTCGTTAAGAGCATCGTATCGTGCCATCATATCGTCTGTTTCAAAGTCTATGTCAGACGAGTTCAGTCTTTCTTCCAGTTCGACACGGACATCGGCTTGATCTACGTCTTCGCCAATCTCACCTACGAACTTGACGATAAGGTCTTCCATTTTTTGGGCGTCTGGGTTTGTCTGACCCTTGTTGTTTTTGATGGCGGCATTAATTTCCTTTGTGCCGATTGTGTTTTCGGCGCTGGGCGCAACGTCATCGAGTGTTAAGCCTGCGTCCATGAGAAGCTTGTTTGCTTTGATGGATGCTTTGCTTCCCACACTTTTAAAATTAACGTATGGCCTGTCCGGCGTAGCATCTTCCAGTGTTGAAGAAAATTTAGAAATGACTGACGCATCTTTGTTTGCGATGGCCTTGATCGTTTCGGCCAAGTTAGACATGGCGTTTGTTGTGGGTTGATCGGGAACAACTTCGGCTGCTGCCTCTGGTACTTTACCACCAACAGCTTTTGCAAGAGCGGCTCCGTCTTTCGCCGATTGCGCACGTAGATCAAAGAGTTCCTTGGCTGCCACAATCTGTGGCTTGCCCACGTTACCGTTTGCGTTTGGTTTAACCAGACTAATAATTTCTTGGCCGTAACCCTTGGCTTCAATTTCTTTCTTGGCAGCATTTGTAAACTTCGTGGTGTCTACGTCTGGCTTTACCTCAACCTCTTCAACTTCGGCGTCCAGACGAGCCTCGGCTTCTGCGTCTGGGGCGTCTACCTTGCGAGCGGCCACAGCATTACGAGCCGCGACACCGCTATAGCCTAAGTCCTGCACGTCTTTCCGAAGCTGCTCTTGCGTCTTCGTTGCGACTGGAGCTGCTTGCGCATCGGGCTTTGCGACCACCTCGTCTTCGGCTGCGCGTTTATCTTTACCGAATTGAATGATGGCTTGGTTTTGATTGAACTTACCGCCAGAGCCATCAGGGATCGTGCTCTTGAGCGTGCCATTTTTTTTGGTTTCTAGTTTTAGTTCACCACTATCTACCCATCCTTGAACATTTTCAGTTGAGTAACCTGACTTCTCAAGCCCCTTGTTAATACTTGCTGTCTGGCCTGCGGTAATCACGATGGGCTTGGCTGCTGCGGGCGTAACTGGCTTGGGCTGTGGTTCTGTCTTAGACGTTTTTGTTACCGTCTCGGTGCCTTTTGCTGCATCTACTTTCGTCTCAGTTGTCTCAGTAGTGGTGCTCGCTTCTGCTACTGCTGGCGTCTCGCTTGTGCCTGTGTCTGTTACTGCGTCTACCCTAGCTTGTAGATTTTGGTTTGCTTGTTGTTGGTCAACGGCAGCTTGTCGTGAAGCGGCAGCACCACCTGTCTCGGCAACTTCAGATGCAGCCTTGCTGCGTGCGCCTAAGATAGCGGCGGGTGTGCCAAGCACAGTGCCGACCCCAGCACCTAAGACTGTGCCAAGGCCAACAGACTTAGCGAAGCGCTCTCTGTCAAACTCGTCTTGTAGGCCAATGTCTTCTTTGTAGGATTGCTCGGCGTAGTTGACGAGACCTTCTTGTACGCCAGAGATTGCGCCCTCTGTGACCGCTCCACTTCTTACGCCTGCGAGTGTACCAGAGACGGCTGGTCTGCTCTTGCCTGCTGCTCGTGCGAGCTGCGCTGCCTGCACTGCTTTTCTGTATGGGCCAATGACTGGGATTAGATTGAGCGGGTCTGCCACAACAGAGACAGCAATGTCTTTGACAGCGCCTAAGCCTCGACCACCTTCTTGATAGAAGAACGGTATCTGATCCCAGACTTGGGAGAGACGAGCGTTGCGTGATTTCTCTTCTTCGCTTGTACCACCGCCTGCATAGATGCGGCCTACTGCGCCTGCTGAGTTAAGCTGCGCCCAGTTTTCGTCGGAGTAAAACTTATCGATAAGTTCGTCATCGGCCAGATTGCCGTATCGACCACGTAAGTCAGCCAGAAAGTCAGTGTTTTGTAGGATTGTTTTGCTGTCGTAGTCGGCAGCGTAGCCCATTGAGGGGCCAGTCTTTTCTTCACTTTTTTCAAATAGGCTGTTTACGTCAAAATCTAAAAAGCTTTTCGTGTCCATGTCGGTACTCCAGTTTCCGAGGTGTGCTCAGAATACTGGAGTGACGTCATTCAGTCGTCCTTACTGCTTGGCTTTCCAGTCGTCTAATTGTTCTTTGGTTGTAAACCCAAGCATCTCCATTAATTCTTTGTCTAGTTTAGCACCGTCACTGTTAGAAAACATGTCAGAAACTTTATCTTTTACGCGGTTCCAAATGTCAGAGGCGATTCGATCCATCTCTTCCTTTCTGTCTTGCGTAATCTCAAACTGGTAATCGGGATCAAGAAAAGCTTTGGGAGTGGGAGCTTTTTCAACAACCTCTGGCCTTGGCATTGGTCTAAGAGATGTTTCAATATTTGCGTCGGGGCGCTTCCTTGGCCTTATTCCTTGAAGACGTTCAAGTCGAATCTGCTCTTGCAATCTAGCTTGTGCATTTTTTGTAAAACTTGTTATGGAGTCAAATTCCTTGAGCATTTCAGTGATAGCTTGACTGTCGTATTTTTCGTTAGGCTTGAGCCAACTATATCCTTGGTCTTTTCCAATCATGCCGATAGCATGCTGGCCTTCTTCTGCAATTTGATTAATGAAATGCCTGCGAACCGCATTTAGATTGTTTGATAAGGCTGTTAAAGCAACTTGCTTGTCGGCTGCTGGAATATTTCTTTGTAAAATATTTTCTACGTCTGCGAACTGTTTATTGTTAATCTCGTTTAATTCAGATTCTTTTCCCTTTTTGTAATCAGAGAATGATGTTGGTTCCAACATACCAGATTTTGATTTCTGAAGCTCTTGTTGTCTCTGTCTGAACTTACTAAACGGCGTCATGCCAGCTTGGTTTAGCGCAGTTCTTAGCGTGCTTTGCACCTCATCTATACCTGCTTCATCTTCTATCTCTGATCCAACTTGTAAGATTATATCCATCGCTGCGTCTGTCATTTCAAATTCTTCAGCCATAGTAGAGGCAGCCTTCATTACAACAGCATCGCTAAATCGACCGCCCTCATCAGGTTTGATAGCGATATAATTATTTAGTGCTTTCTGATTTGCTTCCAGTAATGTTTGCGGAAGTTTTCGCAATTCTGAATTTAATGCTATCATCCCCTTATTAAATAAACCTTCTTGCATAGTAGAGGCAGCATCCATGACGGTTTCAACCGCTTGGTCTATTAGATCATCAGTTACTAAATCTGAGTCATCACCATACCGAGCTTGCATTTGTGCTTTAAGTAATTTCTTGGTCTCTTCTAAACCATTTTGATCTATCCGAGACATAATGGATGCGCCTTTACCCTCAAGAAAATCAGATATTTCAAGCGTTTTTTTAGAATTATAATCAGAATCTACCTGACCGCTTGTGACTGTAAAGGCAGCTTCTAAATTATCTAGGTTTTTACCCTTCCATTTTTCATAGATGGAGCTGCCTCCGTACAGTTGGTCTAGCTCTTTTTCTACAGCTTCAAAAGTCATTCCCCGTTTGCTTGCGTTATCATTAACACGGTCAGTTATCTCACGGCCAAGTGCTGTCATCTTTTCATTTTCGGCAGTGTTAAATTCATCTTGCGCACTTTTTAGGAGCTGATTAGCAACCCCCTGCGGAACTTGGAGTAAGCTTGAAAGCTCGCCAGCATTTGCTTGTGTCGGGTCTGTGAGGCTGTTGATATAAGTGCGTGCCTGTGGGAGCATCGTAAGAACTTTTGACTGGACTGCGCGTGATCGGTTGCCCTCGGACAACATGTTGGTCAGGTCTAAGTCAAACGGCATGCTACCGCCAAACATGTTTTTTATGTTATTCGCTGCGCCAGCGTAGTCGTACTCTGGTTGATTGGGGCTATCGCCACTCATGGGATTCATGTTCAACAGTTCATTTTCTACATACGGTTGTAGCTTGGTTAAAAATTCTAATTTTTGAATGTCTGCGGCCTGCGCTTGCGCGGCGGCTGCCGCTGCTCGCTTGCGTTCGTTTGTATCGACGATGCGTTTCAGTGCAGCGTCGTTGCCGACACCACCTTTGAGATAGTTACGGCCACCAGATACTTGATCGCGGAAAGACTGGAAGTCAGCCATCGTTGCTTCGGGGTTGTTTCTTTTGAACTCCTCGAACAGCTTCATAACGTCTAGTCGCTTGTTGCGGTTGTAGTCTTGGCGTTCGTTAAAGCCCTGTGATATTGCGCTAAAGTCTATCATTTTGCATTACCTTTATTTAGTGAAGGGCTATTCTTATCCATGTTCACAAACAAACCCTTAAATATGCTGTCATCAGGTATGAAGCTGTTGAGGTAATCGTCTCCACCGTCCATGTACCAATCGTTTAAAGAGCTACCGAAGTTTGCTCCTGACCTTGCCGAGTTTGTCATGGCGGCGTCGTAGGAACTGTTTGCGCCAGACAAGAGGTTCGAGCCAATGGATTGCGCGTTCGAGAAATAGGAAGATGGATCGAACTGCATTCTGTACGGATCGTAGACTTGGCTTGCTAAGTTCATTCCAGCATTAGTGGATGCGGAGCGTGGGTTTAAGTACGGAGCTAGTCCAGTGCTTATGTTGATGTTGTCATAAATTGATGAGCCTATCCCACGGAAGTCGTTATAACCTCCAGCGGAACCTATGTCGAAAGCTATGTTTCCTGTGCCAGTGGGCATGAAGCCCATCGCAGAATTGGCGCTGCCTATGTTTTTATTGTAAGCTGCACTGTTTACGCTTATGGGCGCACGGAAATTACCAGCGCTGGCGATTGATCTGTCGTACGAGCCAGAGGGTACGGCTGAGTAAAAGCCCATCGCAGCATTCGCTGATGGCGCTGTGGGTAGGCTCATCATATCTCGGATGCCTGCACCAGCAATAGTGCTTTCTTCGCCTAGTATCGCGCCACGATTTTGTACGATCTGATTGATGTCGCCTGCTTGTACACCTTGACGGCCAGTAATGTACTGAAGGGCTTCGTCGTAGGCGCGGTTGCGAGCGGCATCATACTCGGATGCCAAACGTGAAGCTATGTCTCCCCGACGCCCTGTTGCTTTGTCTGAAACCTCCATGCCCTCGCGGATAAGGTCTGCTTCGTTGATGCTTGCAACGCGCTCAATAGCGCGGTCTACGTCTGAAATGTTTTGGTCTGTTCGCCTGTCTATCTCACTTTGGAAGTCTGCCTCGGTTACAACTTGCACGTCTGGTATGTCTTGAAGACCAGCTTGAGTACCGCGAAGGCCGCTTCGCAGCTCGTCTATAGCAGACATGATATTGCCACGCTGGGAGATGATGTCTTCTCTCTCACGCGCTGCTATGTCTTGCGCACCTTCGAACATGCCCATGCCATAGTCACGTTCGGCTTGGCGGGTTTCTTGGGTGGAAAGGAAGTTCTGGTAATCTCTATCGCTCTCAAAACCAGCAAGGGCTTTTGCCTCGGATAGCATGTCCATCGCTTCGCGGCGTTCGGTTGCGCTGATGTTCTGGTTTCTAAGGAGTTGCTCTAACTCAAAAGCCCGTTCGGACTGTGCTGTTTGCTGCGCGTCTTGGAATGTTTCCATGCGGAATTGCTGTTCAGCTTCAGCGGTAGCTTTGCGCTCCAGGTATTCCCTTCGTCTTTCGTCTCGCTCACCTCGCGCAATAGCTTGCGCCTCTTCCATTTCAGAGACAGCACGCTCGCGCTCTTGGGCGCTTATGTCTTGGTTTGTTAGAAGTTGGCTAAGTTGGAACTCACGAAAACGGGCGGCTGCTTTATCTTCTTTGAGCTGTCTATCGACAGTTTCCATACGCTCGGCTATGAGCCTGTCTTTGTAATCTTGTAGATTGGTTTCGCTGAACTCGCGCTCGTTAGCTTTGATCGTTCGGTTGAACGCTTCCATTGTTCGCTGGTACTGCTGCTCTTCTCGCTTCATGCCAAGCTCTTCGAGAGCAAGCTCGAACTGCTTTTCTTGCATCGCAAGCTGCTCTTTTTGCATTTGCGCTTGCTGCCTTGCTGCCCTATTCGCTCGCGAATTGGACTGAAACATTCCTACGGCAGAGAGGATAGTTGAAAACATTTATGCGGCCCTCGTATTCGATAGGAATGAAGAAGCTAATAATTCTTCATCCTCTTCTTCCTCGTCATTAAAATTGTAGAAGCCAAGGTCTTCATCTGCTTCATAAAGGCTGTAATCATTGAACCCATAGTCAGAGCCTTCGGCGGCCAGTCTGCTTTGCACTGCACGCTCATCTGCTTCAACAAGGCCAAGACGGCGAGCAAGCTCACTTCTTACGCCAGCTCTTTCGTCACCAGCTTGAGTTGCTGAATATAGATCAATGTCGTCTGACAGTGTGTCTATCAAACCTTGGTACTCTTCGTAGTTATCTCGTCCGTAATCTGAAGCTGTAAGATTTTCTAGCATCGTTTGCGCGTCTACTTCGAACTCGTCTCGCCTTTCATACAACGCATCGAGCTGATCGTTTACGCGCTTTCTATTGCCAGATAGGTCACTAAATAACTCTGATGCTCTGCCGCCGCTGTATGGAGAAAGCTCTGCTCCAGCATCACTTAGATCAGATAGCATTTGGTCAAAGGCGTCTTCTTGGTAAAGCTCGGTTGTATCAAAGTTTCGTAAAGCACCGCTTATGTTTCCAGATATATCGTCTAGCTCGGAGCTTCTTCTGGAAAATGATGCATCAAGGGCTGTTTGTGCGTCGATGTAATCTTGGACTGCCGTCGTATCCATACCAGCTTCGCCAAAGTTGTAAGGAAGAAGCGAGCTAAATTCGCTTATGTCTCGTTGGCCTGACGTAATCTGATTTTGAATTGCATCAAGGGCTGCTTTGCTAAAGCGGTTTGCAGTGCCTGCACTTCTCTCTGCTGTACCCGCAAGTCTGGCAAAATCGCTTTCTGCCGTACTAATGCGGTCAAGTTCGTTTGAGCGATCTGTAAAGAGTTGATTAACGTCACCCTCCAAGAGGCCCAAGTCTTCGAGTGGGTATCGAAAGGCATCTGATGTGTCTAGCAAGCTACTGAACCTACCAGCGGATAGCTGGCTGGCATCAATCTGACGGCGAAGCTCTTCCATTTCATCTAAGTTAGATATGTTTAGGCCACCTAGTGAAGCTCTAAGTTGGTCTTCTGTCGTGCCAATACCTTGGGCAAACGTATTTATTCTGCCCTCTTCTAATGCGCGTTCTGCAAGAAGATTGTCGAGCGTTCCCCTAACGCCACTTACGTCTGTAGTAACGCCACCCAGTGGACTAGAGAATTGATTGGCTGATCGTTCGAGATCGTTTAGTTTTCTTTGAAGTGATTCAATTTGAGACAGGTCTGTTATGTCGTAGCCAGAAGCATCCTGTCCGTACCCGTATAAAGAATTACTGAGCTGGTTTTGAAAGTTACTTACTCGCGAACTCTCGGCTGCCCTGTCAGCCATAAGTCCTTGTATAGTGCTTTCGTTCCCTGCAAGCTCTGCAAGTTCATTGCTGAAATCAAAACCAAGGTCGCTGTCAAAGCGACCAGCCTGTTTTTGCATTGCGTCTATCTTAGACTTGATGCTTGCGAGGTCTGTGCTTGCTATTGATGCGTCGTCTGTACCTAGCCCGTCGATTAGCTCGTAGATGCTGTTACCGAAGTCGTCTATGCGCTTATTTTCTGCGCCGTAGGCTCCTTGAATGCCAGAAAGGATTGGCTGGTATTTCTCTAAAAGGCCAGTTGCATCACCCATGACGCCCGTCTGATCGACGAGCCTGCTGTCTAGGGTTCTATCGGTTTGGGATAATTTGCGAATTACGTCTTGTGCATTTTGTGCAGCGTTCATTCCTCTGTAATCATAGGTGCCATCTGGGTTGACGTAGTCAGACAACAGATAAGTTGCATCGTCTAGGTCATTGTACATGGTGTTGCTGGTATTGGTGAGGTTGTTTACCGCTGCTGTTCGGTCAGACTGAAGACTGTCTAAAGTGTTCACAAGCTCACCATAGACGTTGGTAATGGCACCGTAGTCTTCTGCATCGTCTAATGCAAATAAAGCTTTTTCATCATCCGTAAAATCAAATTCTGTTGTGAGGTCTGGAGCCTCTAGGTTTATGCCAGATAGGTCATCGTATGTATTGGAGAACTGATCATAAAAACTATAAAGGTTTTCATTTTCTGCGGTGTTTGGGTCATCGTAAAGATCGTAGATAGAGCCTTTACTTATTGTATTTGCAAGATCGTTTCCACTAAGGTCTGTAACAGCATTTCCAAAAATATTATTAAAGTTGTCTACGCTCGTATTATAGGTGCCAGCACTTGCGATAAGTTTATTTAGCTCGTCTGTCCTAGCCGTGTCTGCGGTAGCTCCATCTGCTCCCGCTGCTGCGACTGGTGCTGCTGCTGATGTGCTATTGTTGCGTGATCCAGTGTTGTCTGTAACATTAAAATTTGTTCTGTTATTTGTTGTGTTTGTACGGTTGGCATAAGTCGGGTCGTCTGTGTTGTATCCACCAAGGCCAACAGCAAAGTCATGCGATATGTTATTCACGTAGTCTGAAAAAGTTTTTGGATTGGGGTTATAGGTGTAGCTTGTTTTCTTGTCGTTGCCGTAGCCAAGGAAATCGTAGGCTGGCAATCCTTCGTTTGTCATACGGCCAGAACCACCGAGCATTTTAAGGATTTGAGCCTCGCGAGGTGTGATGTATGATAGCTGATGCGGCTGGTTGTTTATAACCTTTTTCGCGGGGGCAGTCTTCATACCATTCATAGCGTAGTCCTCTTCTTCTTCTGGCGTATAGGGAGTGCCGTCTTCATTGTACAAGTTGCCGTCTGTATCCATCAGCATGTTTGTCATGGAGCCAGCCGAGAACAATTCTTTCGGTCGAGCTTTTGGCCTGAGTGTCTTAGACACTGTGTTGCCACGAGGACGTGTTTCTGTTGGACTAGGACTGTCATAACTTGGAGAAAGTGACGTCAGCCAATTCCAATCGGCTTCGCTAAAATCTTCCTTATTAAAAGTGGGGTTCACCACTCTTCTATTTGACATATCCCCCATCGAAAGCTCCTATGATCCGAGGATGTTGTAGCTAAAAACAACCTCCAAGTTTGCCCCAGAACTGTTGTTTGTCACAATGAAGCCAATGTCGCGAGCTACCGAGGTGCAGTCGATCTCTAGGTATTGAGCTGAAGTTAGAATGTTGGTAGAGCCTGCGGCTGATGCGCTATAAGTGTTACTGTTCGTAATGGCAGTCGTGCCAGACAGGGGCTGTATGGTTGCAGTACCCCCAGTCGTGGCCGTGAAGACACCAGTGATCTGTATCTTTTGACCAAAGACTTTCTTGATTACATAGTTGCCGTTCGCTGGGCTGGATACTTTGAGATACATGCAATCAGAAGATAAGACGGATGGCAGTTGAGATGTTGGCAGCTTGCCAGAACTGTCTAGTGTTGCAACGCCATTGGCTGCACCACGTTGGGTAAGAGAAATCTTAGTGCTCAAGTCAAGGTCGCCATACTCTAGTGTGGTTCCCGTTGAGTTGACCCGAACATACTGGCTGGCATTAGATGATGTAAATGTTGGCAGTGTGCTCTCAGTTGATGTGCGAAGAAACTGAGTGCCATCCCAAAACTTTAGAACGTCAACCGCAGACGAGGTGTCATGCCACAAGTCACCAGTTGATGGGCTGCTCGGCGTGGAGCCTGATACAGTTATGTTTGCCTTGCCAGATAAGCCAGTGGCGAGGCCAGATACCTTGGCTTGTGCAATGGCGCTGTCGGCTATGCCGATTGTGTTAAAATTGATAAGACCCGTAGCAGACGACACGTATTGAGATTCGAGCATGATACCCGTGACCGCTGTCGTCGCAGTGTTTTCAACTGTAATGATTGTTACTAAGTTGCCAGATGTTACATTCGAATTAAAGTTTACACTGTTGTTAGTTGGGTTGGTTGTGTAATCGAACGTACCTCCGTCACGTTGTAATATGCCGTTCTTATATACTTGCAGTACACTGTCGGCATCGTGAGTAAACGGGAATGAAATCTGGCTGCCTGTTGTCAGGGTGTCTGTCCGAGTATAGCCAGTGATTGAACTTGATCTAACCTTATAGATAGCCACGGTCGTATTGGCGTTCGCGTATGGTGTAGTTCCAAATGTGACTGCACCTACGCTGCCTGTGCCAGCGGTCGTGCTCGTGGTATAATCAAAGCTTGCACCCTCTCTTTTAAGGACGCCATCCACGTACACTACGAGTTCGTCTGTAGCGTCGTGAGAGTAAGTAAACACTGTTTGACCACTGGTTACTGTGTAGTCCGTCCGAGCATGGAAGATAGGCGCTCCTATGGTTCCAGCGGTGGAGCCGCTTGCGCCTCTCAGGCTCTCGTTCGTGGCGATAGTAAGCCAGCCAGACGTCGTATCGGTGTATGTACCAACGCGATACTGTAAGCCAGCACTGCTATCTTTGCGAAACTCTACTGGGCCTATCCAATTGCCAGATGCGTCAAAGATTGTGGCAAGAAGTTCGCCAACTGTTTTCTCGCCCAGCTCTGCGGCGTTAAGGTAGCGAACCACACTTTCAAATTCAGTGTTTATATTTCCGCTACTCCCGTAATTCTGGGAATATTGTTGCCGTAACCTTGCCATCTTATCTTATCCTTTCACCAGCACCGCGAAGCCGATTACCCTGAGAAGCCCTTCGCCGCTTTCAATCTTGAAGGTGTATTGAGCGGCCTTGTAGCGATGGCTCCATTTACGTTCGTATTGCTTGGACAATGCCACGCCAAGGAAGTGATTGTCGTCCTTGGTATCATCCACCTCAAAGACCAGTGAACCTAATTGATTGCCGTTTAAATCTTGCGCATCCATTGTCACCATGCCCTTGCCTGCGGCCTGCAAGATGATTGAGTGGGTTTGCTTAGTGCCAGTGAGGCTGCCGTGCCATAGTAAGGGGGTTGTGAACGTGAGGTCTGGGGTAAAGCCTTCGGTACTTTCCACCTTATTGACATCATATACACCGCCAGCCGTTCCTAAGACTAAGTCGCCCCCAAGAAATGATCCACAACGTGCGTTAATGAATGTCGCTGTGCTAAATTTCGGTGTGGGGGTCTCGCTCTCTGGGTTTAAAGTCAGGGTTAGCCGTGTGCATTTATCTCCTTGAGGGAAAAAGACATGATACTGAGCTTCGTCTTGATCAAAAACTGCTGATATTTCCTGTGAATTAGCGACACTGGCAAACAATTTTCTGTATAACAGGTCTACTTTGTCAGACAGGCTGTAGCTGTAGACGAGAATACCATTCTCTTCTGACCGTTTTATTGAGTGGATGCCACTGCGCGAGCAGAAGATAAGGTCTGTTCCAGCTTTGACGACTGTGTTGTGGGATGCGCAGCCAATATTGAGGAATGTGTCGTCGTCTAACTGCCAGTTGTCAATGTTGGTGTCTATCTTGTAGACAATGGCTCGGTCAGAAGTAAACAAGACAAGCCTGTTTTGCTCGAATGAGCCAAGAGCACTTATCTCGTCTGCCGTGCCGAGTAAGTTTGCTATGTCAATGCGGCCAGCACGGAGAACATTCGCACTATCGAGTGGCTCGTCGTCTGGGAAAATGTCATCTTGGTTTACACGACTTAGATGTACAGTTGTGGACGATCCTTCTACGCCAGCGACGGCTAGGCGGCTTTGAATTGAGGTAACAAAGGACGGCTTTAAATTGTTCAATGCTGTTGATTGGTTTCTAAGGAAGGATGACCCATCGTAAAAGTATAGGGGGCGGCCCTTGCTGGCGAGCTGCACCCTGTTGTTGAAAACGGTAGACGATATTACTGAGCCATTCGGGTGAACGTCTAGTAGATTGTGCTCCGCATCAGACTTAAAGTTCATTGACGCGCCTGTCTCTTCTGCCCAGACGACGCCGTTAGACTTGTAATGTATGAGGTGGGTTACTTTTGCGGCTGAACTTCTTTGAGATACTGAGGGGTCGCGCACAATTTGACCGCGCCAGTCACAATAACCATTGTCTATCGTAGTAAGGTGTTGCTCTTTACCTGTGTCCAAAGACGTAATGTCCCGACTACTGTCGAGACCTTGGAAGTTTTCATAAGAAAACGTCTCAGTGTTTACGCCAGATGGGGAGTAGGTGCTCATGTAGATATGCTTCCATTAATCACTGATGTCTTAATGCCACGAGAGTTTGCTGGGTTCGTACCGTCGTCCATTATTCTTAGCTGGATAGACGTGTTGCCATTAAGAGCACGCCAGAGCTGTTGATTGAGAGTTTTGTAATAGATTGGCATGTAGATTTCTGCCTTATTACTGCCCTGCTGAAGTGAGTAATGAGCCAGAAGGCCAGCAACTATGATCTGGTCGTCTACGTTGCGTATCTCTTCGACTGATCGGTAGTATTCTATCACGTCGTTTGTTGTCGATGTACCTGTTGTACTGGAGTAAGTTGTGCGTGGTGCATAGGCATGTGACCTAACGTCATCTATGACCATGTTTGCAAATTCTAAGAACATTAGAAGGACGTCACCATCTACCGTTGTGGCGTTGAAATCTCCAAAGCGACGAAGCGCCTGCATGGATAAAGTGCGTAACGGAGAGTTACCATTTGTAATGTGTGGGTTTGTCTGGCTGTCTGCGCGTTGTGAAAGCGCTTCGCTGCTCGTTGAATGAGTTGACCCAGACATCAGGACACCGCCTGTGCTATGGGTGTCTCCCGTGTACACATTGCCATTCGGTAGATAGTAAGCCATCGCTTATGCCTTTCGTACGATGCGTGCGTTCATTAAGAAATGGTGCTTTTCAAAACGCTCGACGTCTGATGCTTCGACTTTATATTCCAGGCGGCCAGTCTGGAAGTTTCTGATTGGCCGTACGTCTGCGACTGGGAACATAGATGGCTCCTTCTCGCGGCTTTCGTACCAAACAAAGTCATCGGCTGGAGTTTGAACCCACGCCTCGTTTACATCTGGTGTCGAAGGGTCATCTTTTTGAAAAGCGCCTGTCTCTGTTCTGGCGCGTTTTTTTGTGGGGGCTTTTTTGACAGCCATTAAATATCTCCAAAGTTAAAGGGGCGCAGTGCGCCCCCTTAGTATCGTGTATAAGGATGAGATAGTCGTCCTTATGAAGAGATACGTGTGTTCCAGCCTTTGATGTATGCGTGGACTTTGTCTTGCAAAAGTTCCATGCCGCATTCGGTAAGGTACTCGTGCTTGACGCTGTCTGCATCTGGTGACTGGCGGTTTTCCAGTAGCTGCGTATCGCGACCCTCAAGGTAGCGGTAGGACAGATATGGGAAGTCCACGATAACCATCGCGTTCTTCATGTGTGCCAGTTGACGGAACTGCGGGTGCAGATGAACCATCAAATCACCAGCGAAGGTGGTGTAACGGATCAAGTTCACGCCATAGGTATTTTCGACGACGGTTGGTTTCCAACGGTCTTTACCCATTTGCTGAAGCTGGTTCGCTACGGTTTCGCCAACGAAGGCAATCTTTTGGTTGCTTCCATATTTAAAGATTGTTCCGATGAGCAAGTCATCAAAGCCTTCTTCAGTCATTTGACCAGCACTTGCACCGCCGTAAGTGGCGTGGCTTGTGGTGATGTCAACAACATTGGTCAACGAGTTGATCAAGCCGCCAGTGTAGCGGGTTGGTGCGCTTGTTGAGCCATTGCTCTCGTGCTTGTTCCCAAAAAACATGGCGCGCTCGATATCGCTCATGTGAAGTTTAAGAGCCTTGGTCATGCTCTCATCCATCTTGTCTCCAGTACGCAAGAATGTAGAGCTTAACGTATTAGAAACTTGGAACGCTGTACGAAAAATCTGAGTGAAATTCGATACAATGCTGGCATCGAATGAAATAGCTGTGGGAGAACCCGCGCCTTCAGCCGCTGCATACCCAGACACGAAGAGGACTGCGTTGTCTGCGATCTGATGAGAGGTGCCGCCGATGTTGCGAGCCACAGTCAGCGTTGTTGCTGTTGTGTCCGCAGTAGCGTGCATAACTTCACCAGTCGTCTGGTTAATGATGATTGCGCCGTTGATCGCAAACTTATTGTCATCGCTCGCATCAACAGTGACTGATGTGGTTGATGTAGAGGCGACAGCACCGTTGACCGTTAAGACACGGTCAGGAAGTTCGTCTCTGAAGTTTTTGTACTCTGGATCGTCAGTGCTTTCGGAAGAACCCATAGACAGCAATGCGTTTAAAGGTGCATTTCCTGATGGTTCCAAGAGCGTAAAAAGCTCTCTGTAGTTTTTTGGACGGAAGTCAGATGAAAACTCGCCTGATCCCCGCATACCTTGAATAGCAGCCATGATATTACTCCTGTGGCTAGGTGTTGCGTTTTTGTTTTCTCAGGTGAGCGTACGGAATTACCATCGCGTTGCTCGATAAGTCGTCTGGCCGTAGCGAAACGTATGACTTATGGCCAGAATATCGAGAGAGGGGAGGATCGTCGTCCTTTATTTTTTCTTTTTCCAGCTTACGCGCTTCTTGCTGGTCTTCTTTTTAGCGGCAGACGTGCATTGCGACTTGCTGGGGCGGCACGCTGGGTATGGTCGGCTGCTGTCTGTGCGAGACGAACGACCGCAAGGCTTGCCTGTCTTGCAGTCAATCCATCCCTTGCCATCATTTTGGCTAAACCATTTGCGTAAACCACTCATTTCTTTTTACTCTTACTGCCCCAGTTTTTTGCGCCAACTTTTCTGCACTTTACAAGTGCGCCCGATCCGTAAGCGCTGGGCCATGTGCCGCCGTTGCGAGTGTAGCTTGCCTTCACTTTTGAATAGCACGCATCTCGTTTAGCCGTCTTTTTCTTTTTAGCTTTTGCCATTACTTCATCGCGCAGGGGCAGGCGGGATGTTTCATTTTTCCCGTCTGCGTTTTCTTCGCGACCCTTCGTGTCTGTGGAGACTTCATATTACTTTTTTTTCTTTTTCTTCATTAGAAAAGCTGGTTTTTTGCGAGCCGATTTTTTCATTCCACGCATCGTAAATGTCCTTCCTATTGTTTATGTATGCCATGTCTTCTGGCGAGAAATCGCTGTAGTATCTTGTCTTGCGCAAATCGTTAGATGCTTTGACTAGATACTCTAATGATTGCACAAGGATGAGGGCATAGTCGTCCTCTACGATGCCTTCAAATTCTGGGGTCATCGTGTTTTCTTCACTGTCTGGATGAAAGCCCATTAGCCAAACACCAAAATGATTTTTGTTTTGATCTTCGATCCAGTTGTTAAATTCTTGGGCGGTCATTTGTGAGTAGTCGAGCCAAGCAATTACATGTACGTTTGGGTCTGTAAGGCTGGATGCTGCTTTGATTTCTATGACTGGATCAAGATCAAAGACGACGTGCATCAAGACGTGATTTTTGGCCCACGCTGTTCTGGCGTAAGGGCAAGCTGGTAAGTCTCCGAATGTCTTGAGAGGCTTTTCAATTACTTCGTTCGACCACTTTAGAATTTCTTGCGCAATTCCCTTGTAGTCCATCAGCACTTCCAGCGTCTACGCGCTGCGCATATCCGCTTCTTAGGCGTCTTGCTGCATGAGATGTTATGCATCTTCATCTGGCCAGCGGAACGGGAGCAGTACGATGATTTGCGCTTACCGCCAGATGGCTGTGGCGCTTTTAGTTTTGAGCCGCACGCCTTGTTGTACTTGGCTCTTCCTTTTGCCGTAAGGCCAGCGCCCTTGCTGGCTGGCTTTTTTTCGCCACGGCCAACAGAGAGGGATACATTACATTTCTTTTTTGCCATTAGTCATTCCAAAAAAAAGCCCGTCTCCCGAAGGAGACGGAGTTGGGAGCTAGGCTATGACAGCCCCTTGTTCGACATTGCTTTAGAGGCGAAGTCATCGAAGCGAGAAGATTGAGGCGTCTCACCCGCTGGCCCTGCTGTTGGGGTAGAGCCAAACGAACCTGTCATTGCCTGTCGTCTTTTGGCAATGTTCATGATGCGCTCCATCTCTGGGCTGTTCAAATTGTTTTTAAAGTCGGTCATTACTTTTAGTGTGAGTTGTGGGTCTATAAAGTCTTCCATCGTAAAGCCGCGCTCTGCTGCAAATGCCATAAAGCTTTCAGCTTGTTCGTCTGGGAGCTGTAGGTGCTGCTGTACTCGGTCAACATTGTTCGCGATTGATTTCTGAATGGCTGAGACTTGCGTGCTCTCTGCCTGATTCATGCCTTGCTTGGCGGCGTCTGCAACGCCTGCCGATTGGGCCATAACTTGCTGGAGCATTTGTTGTGTCTGCGCGAGCTGCTGCTGCATGGTTGCCATTGTCTGACCCTGACCATTAGCGCCAGACATCATTTCTTTGTACATTGGTGGAAGGGTGGCAGCGTTGTCCTTTTCCCACTTGGACATCATTGCGTCCATGTCTTCGGCTGGGGGTGCATCGCCAGATGCTTCACCCTTTGTGTTGCCGAGAGTGGGGTTAGACGACTGACCCTTAATGAGGGCATCTATCTTGTCTGCGACTTGCTTACTGCTTGCGTTAGGGTTTGCCTTCATAACCTTTTCGGCAAGGTTAAAGATAGGCGACATCTGCATGTGCTTGTGGTTGAGCGCAGCATAGCGATCCATTGTGGAGCTGATCTGTTTTGCGCTTAGTTGTTTGCCGTTAATGTCATATGTAACCGCCTCGGCATCCATCTTGTCTGCTTCGGTATCAGGACTGCCTTTCGCGGAGGCTTGATCCTCGGCGCTGTCCTTTGGTGCTGGTGCAGGCGCGGCTTGTTGCGGCACTTGCGGTTGAACGCCCATTCGTTGAGAAGCTATCTGGTCGATTGCTGCTGCTGCTGCTTGGGGGTCTTGGGGTGTTGCCATAATAACTCCTATTACCTCGGCCATAGCGGAGGCGGTTTGCGTGTGGGGCTATTATGGCTGACGCTATAGGGGTCTGTCGTCCTTATGGTCTAGTGCAATCTCTCCATAAATCTTTGATTTAAGCCTTGTCGGCATTTCGACGAGTGCTTTTGCTGCAAAGATACTGCCTCTACGAAAATTGATTTCGTCTAGCGACATGTTTGGGTTTTCCGCGATAGCCATAGCAGCCGAAACAATCTCGTCTTCCATGACTTTACGCATAACGATCCAGCCCTTTGACTTAACAAGAGCTTCGATTGCGGCCAGCTCTGCTTTTGGGGTCACTTTCTACGGCCAGACTTAGCCTTGCCTGCCATTACCGCTCCGTGGCCCTGCTTACCAGACGAGGTTTTGTGTGTAAGGCCACCGTATCGTGGCGTAAGTTTTGGTTGCTTGCCCATTTTTCTCTCCTAAGCTTGTGAGATTACCTTATACTGTTTTCGGGAGGCTATCGTCCTTCGATAAGTCGATCTATTTTGGCATCTAGCGTGTCGAGACGAGACATAACGCGAGACATGTCGTGGTGTACTTCTTGCTTTGTGACATACTCTTTGGCCATCTCTTCGCGAGTACGATTGAGCAGTATCTGTAGGCGCTTTTGCTCTTCGATATAGCTACGAACAAGCCAGACGAGGAAGCCAATAGCGGCTGTTAAGGTGCCGCTCCATATGATTTCAACTTCCATTCTATTAACTAGGCTTAGTCGGCCATGAAATAGTGTTTGGAAATTCCGCTTGTTGCGGCACTTCACGAAGCTGTTGGCGGTAGGTTGTCATTGCGCTAGAAAGGGTTGCGTCACTCAGCGCCAAGTAATCTGTAGCTGCGAGAAGGACGTCACGCTTGGCGCGTTCCGTTGTAGCAAGCGCTGCATCTAGCGTGACTTGATAAGCTGCCTCGTGTGCTGCCTTGGTGGTTGTCACACCGTCAACAACTGTGTCAGAAAACATCTCAACAGCAGTCCACTTTTCATGCCAGTTGTCGCCAATCTTCTCAACGCCTTGGCGCTCGACACGCTGGTACTGGCTAGGGGTAGGCTGTGCGCCACCAAGAACAGGATCGACGTTGAGGAATGCTAAAGTGTCGGATGTCCAAACGCGAGGTAATGAGGTGTTAGGGTGTGCTGCACGAACTTGGCCTTGAGTTAGAACCTCGCCGCTTGTTTTGTTACGATATTCAGACATTAGTTGAAAATCCTTTCTGTCTGTTGATGTTAGGCAATTGCGTAGTAAATATACGTTCCAGCCGTCAGTGAGCTGGTGAGCGTAAAGCCAGCCGAATATGGGTCAATGTAATCTGTGTTCGTGACTTGAGCCGCATTTGAGTTCAGCAACAGATAAGGATCATTACCGGAAACGATGCCTCTGGTTGAATCGTAGGTCA
>Ga0209535_1000830_pt1 | contig 21448 bp, 18 predicted proteins | sample LinPmetageLP28_FD_184041 | JGI IMG/M metagenome (GOLD analysis project Ga0209535, IMG submission 184041) | Marine viral communities from the Pacific Ocean - LP-28 (SPAdes) (version 2) | ecosystem: Environmental > Aquatic > Marine > Oceanic | place: Pacific Ocean | collected 2009-08-22
CTTGGGATGGTAATACAGGAACGGTCTATGTTGACGAGCCTGTAGATTCATTTGCTAAATCCGGTCATGTTGTTAAAAGTCTAGGTGAACTGAAGTATGATTTAGATGACCATCTATCTAAGGGTGGAAAAGTATTAGGCCACAACATAGCGGTCTTTGACCTTCCCATCCTTAGAGACTCTATGGATATATATTGTATTCATAAGTACATAAGTGATAAGAATTATATTGATACTAGTAAGATATTGTTGAAAGAACACGGAGAAAGATTCCAACTTAAGAATCTTGTAAAGTGTACTATGGATGACTCTAAACTTATGGATAGTGCAGATGCACCGAAGTTATGGAAGATGGGTCAATATGATGAAGTAGTTGAGTATTGTATGAAAGATACCCAGTTAGTTTATGACCTTTGGCAGTATGGAAAGGAACACGGGATTGTGAAAGCCTTCTCGATAGAGAAAGAAGAATTTGTAGATTTGGAGGTGAATTGGTAATGAGTACAGCAGAATGGTTTGGTCTGTTTATCTTTATGATTGTCCTAACGCTATTATTTTTTGCCGCTTTTGGCGGTACTAATATAACAGAACAAAGCGTAGACGATTATATTAAAAGATTAATGGGTCAAACGGAAGATAAGAAATGAGTTTGAAACAGAAATGTCCTTATTGTGAGGACAAGACATTAGCGAAGAGAATCTTAGGATTCTATGTAGGTTCTAGTGAGCAAGTTAAGTTATGGGAATGCCGTTCATGTAATGGTATTTGGTCAGTTAAAACAAAATGAAGGGGGAGTGGTTTAGGCCATTCCTCTTTCAATTTTTTTTTTCAAAATTTTTTGAAAAGTTTTCTAAAAAAACTCAAAAATTTTCTGGAATTGGCGAAAGTTATTCGTCGTTTGAATTTAAAATAATAAAGCCTAATGGTTTATCTTCAACTAATAATGCACTAACGGTTAAATAACCAATAGCGAAACTAAGCAAGAAGTAGGCCAAATACTCAATCAATGTCATACCAAAATCCTATGCTGTTGCAGTAACTTCCATACTTGTGTATCATAGCCGCTTTATAGCCATCGTATGATAGAGGGTTATCTCCTATCCAAGAATCAAACCAACCAATGTCCCAATGCGAGTTAGCAGGTACATTCCAAGTTTCTATGTCTTCTTTAATTAAAGTAAATCTACTATCTTTCGCACAATAAGGCCATACCATATCTATTACTTCTTGCGAGTTTTCTATAATAGTAACAGAATTAAAAGTATGATTATCAATTAATTCTCTATTTAGAAAACCTATGCCTAAGCCCGCTACTAATATATCTCCTGCGGCATTATCCCAAAGCCATTTATGAGTATAATGTTCTAAAAAAGAATCCTTCATAATAGAACCTATGTTTTTTTTAATTAATGAAAGTTCTCCGTTATCCATTTCTAACTTCCAGTTAGTTGTTTCATCTTCGGGTATATTTATTCCTAACATTTAATCACCTAACTTAATATTAACTCATAATGAAAATGAGTTCTTTCTTGAACACCGCTAATATTACCAATTATTCTAAATACAATATTCATATTTTGTCCGGCAGTAGCAGTAGGGGCTCCCCCACTTCTACCTGCAAAGTTTCTTAATGAAACAATACAATGAGTATCACCACTGATAAACTGTGCTGTATTTCCAAAAGTTACAATTCCATTAGAACCAAGATGAGAGTCACTAGAAACAGCCCCCGCTAAAAAATTAAATTTTTCAGCCGCATTAGTAAAACTTGTTGAATCTATAAGAGGATAAATCTGCCCTATTTCGGAACGGCTAGTTTTAGCGACGAAACCCATACCTGTAAAAGCCCCCGACGCTCCCGTTATATCTATTGAAATAGACGGTGTTCCGTTAGGAGATTCTAAATACCACCCGAATAAAAAGAAAGTTTCGTCAATGTGTGTTGCTGAACCACCCGAACCTGTAAAGCCTGTTCCAATTAAACTATTAAAAGCAGAAGCGGGCATAGTGTGTGTTAGTTTTATACTAAATTCTCCATTATTAATTAAAGGGTTTGTTATATTAGTAAGAGCCATACTTGCATTAGTAGTTTGATTTCCCCCAAATGGTGCTATTATTTGTGGAGCAATATTATTGTTAAATAATTCATTATAATTCACTCCTATTGTATGCACTGTAAAACCGACTACCCCTCCATTAGAAATAGCAGTATGTATTTGGCTAGGAGCCTGTATGCCCGAACCGCCACCACCGCCGCCACCACCGCCGCCACCACCACCGGCATTAGCCTTATCTTCAGCACAAGAACCCGCAATAGCGTTATACAAAGTAATCAAACTCCTAACGCAATCCATTTATTAGTGCCAACGCCAATACAAGTCACGCCATTATAAGTAGCAACTGTAATATCGGAAGCCGCATTATTAATAGTGCTACTATTTCTAGCAACAGTAATATTACCACTTGACACATTTAAAATTGTATAATGTTCTCCTAGATTTGAAGTGGCAGGTAAAGTTACATTTCCTGCACAAAGCAAATATCTTCCTGCGTGAGTTGCTTCCGTCAAAGTAGTGCTTGCACTTACAGAAACCGTAGGTAGTCTAGGAGTTGTAAAGGTTTGACCAGTATTCACTGTAACTGCTCCTGTAAATGTTCCCCCTGCTAATGGCATAGCGGCAATATCTGATAATGTTTGAGCCGCAGTTCTGCCTTCTATCTGTGTTCCATCTACTCTTAAGAAATCATCATTTGCTAAGTTAGCGTTAGCCCGTAATATGTTATTAGTACCGATACCAAAAGCCGCACCACTTAACAATGCTAATTCAGTATCAGTTACAGAAGAAACTGCTAGTGCGCTACTAGCATTAGTTGTTAACGCCCTACTAGCAGTAAGGGTTGTGGTTATGTCTCCATTTCCTGCGACTCTTAGTTTCATATTTCCGCCGTTGTCACCTACTTGAAAATAAGTAGCCCCACTATTACCATTCAATTCTACATTTAATCTTGCTTTGGAGGAATCTAATATGGTTTCCCCTCCACTGTTAGAACTTCCTTTGATGGTAAGTGTGTGTTCAAAATTATCGGAATCTGCATAGCCAACACTAAGACTATTTGCCGCTTTATTTGTTGTTAAAAACTGAACCTGCATGCTTCCAAATCCACCACTTGTAAATGTTAATACGGCAACAGGTGTGTCTCCTAATGTCAAAGGCGGGATTTTATTAGCAACATTGGTAGCATTTTTTCTAATTGTTAATGTTTGTCCTTGACATACTAAAAAGAATCTAGCATTTTCCACTGGATTATCGCTTCCAAATTTAAACACAGTATCGTTGAAGGTTAAAGCGGCAACAGTCTTATATTCATTATCTAAAAATATCCCTCCTTGAGCAACACTAACCATTGGGTTACTAGATGCTTGGGTTATGTTAAAACTAGTAGCATCTCGCTTTATTGCATAGTTTCCTCTAATTCCCGAACTTAGTGCTTTAATTAAACCCGTATGTGGAAAATCCACAGCATCTTCTATTTGGCTATAACTGTTATTGTTCGTGTCATTCTTGCTATAAAAATATGGATTAGTTTCTGTTGGCATATTATTCCACCTCTAAAAATATAAAAATCTCTACTGTTGTACTGGAAGAAAATGGCCCAATCCCGCTAAAGTTTTGTCTAAGTAACATATTACTTGAAGAGTCAAAAACACCAACTTCTCTAATCACTTTGCCGGATATTGAAGAACCAAGTACAGTGACCTTTATTTGCACCACATTTTCATCGGACTTAGTAGCAACTACAGTAGTTGTAGCACCGCTTATTGGTATATCTAAATCTGTTTGAGTAGGATATGTACTATTGCCGCCTAGTCCAACTTTAGCGGTTCCGCTAGTATTTACTAAACTAACCACTTGAGTTGCCAGTAAATCTTGCATTTTATTTGCTATCAAAAGTCTTCCTCCAAAATTTCAGTGATTTCAGTTCCACCTAGCCCTAATGCGTTGGTGTTAGTATTTAGCGTTGTTGTATTCGTATTGAGTGTTGTTACTCCGGCTGTTATTCCAATGGTTCTAACCATTATTCTAATAGGTTTTATCTTTATAAATTTACTAAAATTAAACTGCGTTGTCGAGCCATCTATGATATTTTCATTCACTCTATTGTTGGTGTTTCTATTCGCTATCGCTAGTTCAGCAAATCTATCTTCAAGACCTTTAATGTAGTTTCCTAATTCTAAATCAATAGTTCCTGTTAAAGATTGTTGCATCTGTAAAACAATAAATGTCTGTCTAGTTATATTCTCTTCCGGTATTTCAACTGTGACTACATCTCCTGTTTTTAATTGTGATAATCCGTTGTGATTAACTGAGAGTCGTAAATTAAAGTTCCTTCCATTATGTAATCTTAATAATTCATTGGCTCGCCTATCTACTTCTTCTTGACTAGTCAGTTCGTCTTCAAACACTCTCATAGATTTCTTCCCTACTTTGTCTACGCTTGAAATATCTTGCCTAAACGCTTTATGAAATCTACCTAAAACGGTAATGTCATTAAACAAATCGAATTGGCTTTTTGTTTTAGAATACGAAAATATATTGTTATCTTCAGATTTAGTCGTTAAGGCTAATTTAGAATCCGTTATATTATCATCGGACTTTATTGAAAAGGAATCTCCATTTTCTAATAAGCGTTGTCCCTTTTTATTCATTAAAAATTCAATTGCAGTAAATAATTCTGTTCCCGAGAAGTTAGGAGTTACAACATGAGGATAAGTATCTGTACTAGATAATGTGAACTCTACATTATTTGTTTCCATTAATTCATTAATTAAAACATCAGTATCATATCCTATATTTACCGAACTGCCTATTACTGCTCTCTTAGGAGTAAAAGGTAGTTTTTCGGGTATCGTCAATGATATTGTCTCCGAGCAAGAAACGACTCCAAGTAGTTCTGTGTGTTCTTCGACATTAATATAATACTCTATATCGTTTTTCTTTTCAAAACTAACGGATGTAAAGTTTTTATTATCTCCGTCACTAAATGACATTTTAGTTTCTCCTTCTCTCAGGATGTTATCTGCCATGCTGTTTAGGTTTCTAACAACCAAGTTACCATCATTAGACTGATTATCGGGGTCTACTACGACATACATAGATAAAATACCTTCATTGTGTCCTTCGAGAACTTGTGTTCCCTGCCCATCTTTAATAAGATAGTGATTAATGTCAGTATAATAGTCAGTCGAGTTTGGTTTTCTAGTGTATCGAGAAGATAATCGGTTAATAGCAATCTTGTTAGGACTACTTCCTGTAAAGCAAGTGTGGTTTGGTTGCATGATTCTATAATACCTAAATCGCTGAACATGGTTCATTCTGTGAAGACAACTTGCTTTATCCGATGTTAGAATAGGACTAGGTAAATCCCCACTTACTGTAATGATATGCTGTCTTGATTTACTTGTGGTGTCTATTTCGTGAGATAAAACATAAAGTATGTGATTGGGGTTTAGCCCATCTATACTAAATCTTCTAGCGTGTTCATCTCTAAATACTCCGTGACTACCTGCTCTAAAATTAACGCTAGCGTTGTTTTCCGTATTCAAGGACAAAGGATTTCCAGTATTACTCCATATGACACTACCCTCTTCCGATACTAAATAGCAACCTGTTAAATCTACATTGCTTAACCAACTAGGATTTAGTGAGCCGTACATTTTATGACCCACTCCTATTGTTTTCAAATCTGAATCGGTTAAACACAAAACATGAACCTTAGTTCCGCAAGTAGCGAATTTACTTCCCATGATGTTTCTGCTAACAATAATATCTTTAGTTCCACTTGCATCTGCATTTTTATCCATCTTTATAGAATATTCAGCAGTTGAAGTTTGCTTGTTAGTATATTGTCTTATTCTAGTTCCAAACGGTGTTTTACTATTACTTAATTGAGAAATATCGCTGTTGGTTTCATCACTAACTATGAAAACTTCACACTTTTCATCTGTTGAGTCTTGTGTTCCATTATTGAAATTAGTTGCTTCTGCGCTAGTTAAACCATCTGCTTCAATAATAAACTGGGCGGCTAAGGTCGCTTTAGCAATATTAGTTCCCGTAGAACTAAATGTAACATTTTCTAATTCATATCCTACATCTAATTTTATAATAGGTTTTAATCCATAAGTTACACCATCAGCATCATTATCATAGTCGTTAGCAACGGTCGCCGCTTCAAAGTCACCTTCTGTGCTTAGTGCCGCAAACCCACCATGTACGATTTTATCCCCTGTTTCTCCAAAGGATGCCCTAGCCACATTCATAGCAAATCCAACTCTTGTTTGTGGTATTGTTCCTAATAAACTCATTTTAGAACTGCCGCTTATTCTTGTTCCGACCATTCCTATGTCTGCCTTCGCTCCCTTTCCTCCCGATATATTAAAACGACTTAAGAAAACAGGCTTAAAATTCTGTAGTATCTGTCCTTGGGATTCTTTTAATTGACCCAATTGGCCTGTATTATCAGCAACTCTAACTGCACCATAATTGGAAAATGCAATATTTTCAACAGAAACATAGTTCTTGGCTATTGTCGGAGTAGCCATATAATCCATGAATAAAGGAAACGGTGCGCCTGTAGCGTACACACTTCTTTCTGAAGGATTAGGCGACCTACCAACTTGAAATATATTTGGTCTACGACCAAAATTAACAGGAAGCCATAAATTTATGTCTCTAGTAAAATCAGTTATACCTTCCGTTGTTGTAATCGGAATACCATTATCATCAACATCCTTGAAACCATCATATTCTATTCTTTGTCCAGTCATAAAAGTACCGTGTGCAGTATGAAAGGTTGTGTCTGTTTCGCTAGAATCGTTACCACCATATCCTGCCGAATGGTCATCTCTACCTCCGCCATAGTGGAATTCACTCCCCGACGAAGCAAACGCTCCTCCCGAAGTAACATAGGGATTAGTAGTGCTTGCTTCTTCCGCTAATCCTCTCATTACTCCGCTTTTTAGTAAGTGTATTCCTAAATCTAAATCAACAAAATCATTATCTTTACCCATTCCTGTTATTTCAGCATTACCGTAGGGGTGACTACTATCTGCTACTTGAGTTTCTTCTTCTCTTATGAAAAATATAGGATGAGTTCTTTGAGTGCTTGGTGGGCTACCGCTTCTATTGTTTTCTATGTCTTTCGGCAATAGTGTTGATGTCTCATCCAATTTTAATATAGTTCTATATCCCGATTTTAGGTCGCCTATTCCTCGTTTATTAATATCACCAAGAGTTACATGACCTTGTATGCTAGAAACTGTTTGAACTGTTCCCATATATCTTCCTTCGGAGTCACAGACTATATCTCCCGCACTAACTACACCATCTACTCTATCATCTAATACTAATATTGAAGCCGTAGCACCGACTGTTGTTACAAATGTCGCATTGCTCGAAGTGCTATATCCACCTGCAAGCGGGTTCATTAATACTCTACGCATGTGATAGTGAGGATATATAGTTTTAGGAATAAGAATGTCACTACTAGGGGGGTTTTCGGGGTCGAATTGATTAAAACAAAAATCATAAACTACTTCAGTTAGCCTCATTATTCCAAATCTTCTAATTGAAGATAAGTCGGGCGAATCAACACTAACCGAAGAAATAATACTTGTATGATAATCTTTATCTAATCTATTAATTGTTCTTGTTTTTCCTAAAACACTATCTTTGATTTCTGAATTTTGTGTTTCTTTTGTGTCTTTTAGAAACATAATATTGTAATTAATAAGTTTTCTTTCGCTTCCTTCATATAATAGACTATCTTTTCTTGTAGAAGAATAAGGCATAGTATCTGCATTTGAGAATAAAAACATTCTAGCAACCTTAGGGTCTATATGTTGAAACCTATCTTTGATTAAAAAAGGACTCTTTATTTTACCATCTAAGGTTGTTGAAGTATCATCCATTATACTTTCGGATTCTATTGTAGGGTTTGGAGGATATAAAACCGTAGGAGGCGAACCATCATGATAATTATTATATCCTACTCCCATATCTAACACTGTTAAATCTGTGCCTGTTCCTTGTCCTGTATGTATTAAATTGCTTATTTTTTCAAGCGTAGTCATTTCAAAAAACCTATCACCTGTAACTGAAATGGTTCCCCTGCTTTCCGGCATTCTTTTGTAATCAAAGCCGAAACAAGATGCGGCTATCAATGAACCCGAATTCCCTGTTCCCGATTGTGTTAGTATAAGTTCTGTGGTGGGAGTTTGGAACTCGGAACTAGAATATTTTACAAATGTATTATCCGGTATATTATTGGCAATAATCATTTGTCCCACTCTTGGCGAAGCAGTAGTTGATACTGCGCTGTCTCCACTATTGAGAGTTTGGCTCAATGCCGCTTCTATGTAGGCTGAACCACTGAAGGTTTCTATTTGGTTTGTACCAATATAATTTAGCCCCATTATATCTGTTCCGATGATATTATTTTCTAATATTCCATCTATATAGTAGCCCCTGTTAAATTTATAAGCACTAGCATAGTATCGTATCTTACTAAGTTTTTCTGTATAAAATTGTAAATTATTTGCGTCTACTACCTTCAGTATAATCTTATTATAATTTCCTTTTTCTATATTTAATAATCTATAAAGAGATGTTCCAAAAACTTCTTGTGAACTTTTATTACTCAAGTCTTTATTGTCAGTTGTCCCATCTAAGTTAAAGTTTTTAATTAAACTACTAACACAGTGTTGGTCGTGGTCTTCTAAATAAGTTAAAGGGTAATTCATTAACAGTGCTTTATTGTAAGTGTTTGTTATTTTAAGAGATGGATGCAATAATCCTATCATTTTTGCAGTATGTAAGTGAGAGGCATTTATAAAATTTAATTCATGTGTTAGTTTTGAACTTTCTTTAGTTGCTCTAGTTGCCTTTGGCAGAACAGTGACATCTTCCTTAGCATGTCCTTCTAACTTATCTATTTGCATTCCCTGTGCTAAAAAGAAATTCCTATTATTTCTAGTAGAGCCTGTAGCGTTAGCACTCATCGTAATGGAAGTTTTGTTGTTTATTTTTGTGATAGTTGTTCCCGCAGTTATCGAAGTACCGCTTATTTTCATACCAACAAATAACTTTTCAGTATCTTCTACAGTTAATACATTACTTCCAGATATGGATTTAGATTTTAGAGTTTCAAACCCAACTTCTCTATCTAAGTATATTCTAGTAACTTCCACATTACTTATTCCTCCCCCTACATTTTGAAATCTAGCAAAACTTACTGTCCCTGTGGGTGCTTGACTTAGACTAATGGAGTTTTCTGTAACTGAAGTAACAACCCTATTTGACCCTACATTAGTACCAAGTAGGTGCATTCCTGTTGATATGCCATTTGTTTGATTTTTGGTTAATGATGTTAGCGTGGGAGTAGCGGCATTAAAAGGATATATTCCCTGTTTTACATATTCTGCATTAACTTGAACTACATTTGCTAAAAATTTCCCACTAATAAAAATAGGTTTACCGTGTAAATTCCTATTTCCTCTAATATGCCTTGCCGATGAAACTGCTCTCACTATTCTTTTACTTTCAAAACCACTATCGTCGGAAATACCCGAACTACCCTCTATTACTGCTTGAGACGATACCTCGATATGTCTTCTTGGCATAGTCATATCGTAAGATATATCACCTATATCTTTACTAGAATAAACAGTATCATTTGTGTTAGCATAGTTAATATCTACTCTTCCTAAAGTCAAAGGAACATATGGTGCTATTATTAGATTAGTTGCATTAGAGCCATCGCTTTCTGCACTAATTATTTCAAAATCCATTAGAGTATTAACGACATCAAAATCAGTATTTTCTAAAGTGCTTTGAAAGTGAGAATCACTCTTCATTTTTTTAGCATTGTCAATGTTATATCCTAGAGCATTATTGTCTGTATTATGGCTAGTTCCGATTAGGCTAGTTCCTTCAACTCCCGTAGAACTAATTTCGTTCCCCGATTTAAAAATAAGTCCTTTATTAGAAGCACCGTCTAAATTTGTTAAAGAATCAATATAAGAATTGGAAGCCAATGCTTTATTGAAGACATAATTTTTATTCGCTTCTTTAAATGCGGCTAAGAAATTAGAACCCTGTCCACCGTTTGCTCTTGAAAAATCCACTAATGTAAAACTAGTCCCTGTCGCCCCTGCTGTTATTTCCCCAACATAAGCGGTCATACCACTTTTGTATCTAACATGTATTCTATCACCTGCGGATAATGTAATAGAACTTGAAGTTATAATTCCATTAGACCCAAAAGAACAACCCACTGTTACTCCTAAACTTGTTAATTTATTATAAGGGCTATTGGAAGAATAAATCATGTCTTCCGAGAATAAAGCATCTTTAGTTATTAATGGAGAAATAAGTTTTCTAACATTACTTCTTCCTATTATTTTTGTTTTAGTTAAACCCCTTTCTTTAAATTCTTCAACCTTTTCTATTACACCATCGACTCTTTCTAAACAAATAGAATACTGCCCTTCCATATAATCTAATTGTGTAACACCGCCATGATACAAAGCCATAGGTTGTGTAGAAGTATAATATCCGCTATCAAATAAATCTAAAGTAATTAAATTCTTTTCTGCATCTACCGATGTAGCAGTTGCATAACTGTAAGAAAAATCAGAAGAAAACATCTTAACAAATATATCTCCTTCTCTAGTATTTATTGTTTTAAAATCTGTTAGCAAAGTTTTATCTTTTTTATTGAACGCTCGTCTTTCTAATATTGCTCCTGCTTCTAAAGCATAACTACTTGTAGCAAATATTGATTCTGCTTCTAACCTATTTTTAGTTAAGAAAGTAATCGTTTGTGTTTTTGTAGAATTATTAAAAGTTCCAAAACTAGACACGATAAAAATCCTACTTCCGACTCTAACCTCATCACCTACATTTAAAAAACTCTCTAGGTCAAATTCTGTATTAATTGTATAAGTTTGCCCCGAAGCACTTGTGGCTATGTTTGCTTTAAACGATTTAAATTGGTTAAAATCTCCTTTGAATACTTCGTGCCTTACTCTAAGTTTATCCCCTTGTTTTAATTTAAGAGGAAGTATTCTATATGGGTCGGCTATTGTTATATCCGATATAGTTCCCTTTTTACCAAAAGACTCAGATATTTGACAATCAAGAACATTATATGTTAAGTTTGATTTATCCTTTGAATCGTTGTAATGAATATATCTAGTTGGCCCCGTTAATAACACATTATTAACAGGAGAACCACCGCCACCACTCAATAAAGAATCATTAGCGTCTCTCCTAGAATTTATAGCGTAGTCTTCTAAAACTTCACTAGTATGAACAGGTTGGTTGTTAAAAGTACCTGCACCGGCTAAAAAACTACCTTCATTCGAAGAAACAACCATAGAAGAGGTTTGTAGATTATCCAACTCAACTAATTTATCTACTATTTTTGCCTTGAGAGAATATTTACTACTGTCTACTATATCCTTGCCGAAATCTTGAACGGTAGTAAATTTACTAACATGAGTCAAAGTTGCGGTAGAGTTTGATATAAAGTCTTCTTCTACCGCTTTAATGCTATATAGTCTTCCAAAATCCAAAGCGTCTTTTTTGGAAGAATAGTCTTTAAAGAAATAAAACAAGGGCTTTGCACAATGTATATCTTGAGTCAAATTATTAATGCCCGCACCTATACAAACAGGATGATTACTAGTGGGTATAGGTAAACTATACAAAGAAAACTTGGTTCCTTCTTGTATTTGTTCTCCTAGGGGATATTCTATTTCAAATGAATCTCCTTCTACATCATCGGTAAGTTTTTCCGTCACTCTAGTAAAATGATGTGAATTAAAATCATCGGAGTGTAACATAATAAATAAGTAATGAGTATCTAAATTGATTGTATTTATCCTTATTCCTGTTTCAGTAGAGTCTTCATAGCATTTTATCTTGAACCCTTCTGTTGTTTGTAATGTTTGATGTTGTATTCCTAAAATAACTGTTTGACTATTAGCCGTTGCTGTCGGTTTTGTATTTATGGTGAAAGAAGTTTCGCTCAGTATATTTTCTACTACAGTGTTGTCTAATAAATTAGCATTGCTCACACTTTGTCCTATGGAAAGACTATCCGTGTTTCCGCTTGACAAAGTTATTAACTCATCATTTTTTGTTATTGAACAGTTGGATAATGTGCTTCTTCCTAGAGGTGTTAATACCAAAGTCCCTGCATCATCGGGAGTGATGGCAATAAAATTTCTTTTATGTTGTGATACAGTATTTGTAGTATATAATAATGGATTGTTCGGAACTTGGTCTGCGGTTTCTGTAAATGTAATAGTCTGCGTAGCGGGACTAAAATTACCTATACCCGTTGTTTCTAAAAATATTTGACTTACTGGATTAATGCCGTTCATTGATGAAATAAAACTACCTCTATCAATAAAGTCTCCTTCTACTATTTGTCCCAATCTAAGGTTAGTAGTAGAACCGGCGGCAAAATCTAATCTAGTAGTCCCTCCCTTAGTGCAGTTTATAGTAAAAGATGAGTTACCCTTTGCTATGACTTTCACGAATCTCCCTCCTCGAATTTAAAATACATTAATGCACTATCTGAGTTAGGCAGAAGAGTGTTTGTAGAAAAAGTCTTTCTAGTTACAGAAGTCATACAAATTTCATGGAGTTCTCCCATAAACTGTTTGTTAAGCCCTGCACTATTAGCACCTGTTCCTTGATTATTAGAAGCACCAATAAATAAGTCTTCGGAAGCCATAGAAAATACAGCACTACCGGAAGAAAATTCTTGTTCTTTGACTAATAAACCGTTAAAATATATTTTACCCACACAATTTTTTCTTTGAGTTAAACTAAAAGCAATATGAAATTGATTATTAATATATGCGGGTTCTTTAAATGCAGGAATAAATATCTTTACTCCCGAAGATAAAGCCACTGACGGCGCACTATCTAAAACAAAACTAACTCCTGTATTTATTCCACCTGTCGCTATATTTCCTAGTGAAGTAAAATTAAAACCATCCTTTGTGAAAACTTCTTGAAACTGATGAAACATATCCGTATCATCTATGTTGATTGTAGTTCCACTACTTGTGGCATCTGTAGTTCCTGCATGTATATATTTTATTCTGCCACTTTCGTCAAAGCCTTCATCGGTTGGATAATTACCCGAACCTACATAATATCCAACTCCTTCTGTTGCCGTTATGACAGGGCTATCAGTTATTATTGTATAATCAACTCCTCCTAGTTTAACACCCACTTTTATTTTATATTCAGCAGGTTGGTTTTCATTGTGAGTTGTAGAATTAACTAATGAAATATAATAATTAGTGCTAGAAAAAATTCTCATTTCATGGGTAAATCTGTTTACCGAACTCGCCGTCGCCAATGGTAGATATTTTTCGCTTTGAGAAGTCCCTCCTACTCCTGCGTTTTGTGAAAAAGGAACACTTGGCATAACTTTCTTTGTTTGTTTAGGAGTATATCTCCCTTGAACAGAATACTCCCCGACACCGTTTATATCATAAGGGGTAATAATAGATTCAAAAGTAAATGAGCCAGTATGTTCCCATATACCATAATTCAAATCCGGTACATTGTCGCTATAATCTATCTTAACATGAGCATTACACATAACAGGAAACACTAAACCTTTCTGTTTTCCTAGTAAAATATCATACATATTATCACCTATGGAGCAATCAAAGCAGTTTGGAACTCTAAAGAGAAACTTAATTCAAAAGTTTCTGCACTAATATCACAACTAAAAGTTCTAATGAAGCCCGTTAGCCCTGTATCTGTTTCAGTATCGGGGAAAGAAGATATTTTAGCAGAAACTCCTAAATTATCTAAAGCGTTATTGCTTCCTCTTGAAGCAAAATTAAACGGGACTAATGTTCCCTCTTCCCTATCATTTCCCTCTACAATGGTAGATGAACTTTTTAAACCAGTTCTTTGATTGTAATTAGAATCAACAAAAGAAGGTATCAAAACAACCAATTCATTGAATGATTGGTTCTTAGCGAATCCTGTTGAATCAACACCGGAAGCAATCATTTGTGCAATTTCATGTGCAGTAAAATAACTAGTGTTAGGTTCTCCACCATCGGTATGAGTTTTCCTAACCACTTGGTCTAATATTACTCCTTGAAGTGATATTGTTTTTTGAGCCATTCCTATATCTAATGCCGCAGTTATTGACTCACCAGTAGCAACACCGGACAAAGGAACTTCAAAAGCAGGTATAGTTTTACTAACACTTATGCTAACTTGTGTCGTTAATAACTCAATGACATTTATGTTTAATCCATCACTTGAGGAATGCCTTTGTAGTTTAAGATATACTCTTCCCATTTAATCACCCCATAAATCCACTTGAACTTGTAGTTCTGTTCATTTTATTAGTTATCATATTACCTATTTTATCTGCTATTCTTCGCAGTTCAGCATCGGAAGTATCTTTAGCATGTATTGTTACACTAACATTATTATTTACAACACCACTACTTATTTTCTTGCTTTGACTATTGCTATGAACCCTAGCCCCTTTTGGTAAACTAACTAATTCCGGCCCTCTTTCTCCAACAACTGTCATTCCTCCCTTTGAGACTCCACCATTCGCCATGAATGGTAGTTTACTTTTGAGAGTTTTATATAAAAATTTAACACCTGCTATAACTGCAACTAAAATCATAGCAGGTAATAGCAAATAAATACCCTTAGTTAGTGCTACATGCAACAGCATAATTGCTAGTTGTTTTACAAAATAAACGGCGGCGAATATCATTAATCCTCGTAGTAATATTTTATTTACGGTTTTAGAAAACTCGGCATTTTCGCCACCAAAAAGACCATGAAAATACCTATACACCGTGTCCATTAATGAATATAATATTCCACTAGCGACTCCTACTAGTCCATACAAAGCAATTCCTAATAGTCCTAATCCTATAATTAATAGATTATCAACAAACTCTAAAGCGTAGTCAATAAAAGTGTACATATCTCCCGACAATAACGCCCCTAGCATACCAAATATTAACAGTAAGTTTTCTAAAATTGCTCCCGCCACTACTTTAACTAAATCTAAGAAAAAGGGTAAGTCCTCTAATAAATCAAAAGTGTCATAAATAATCTTGGCTACTATCATGATTGCTCCCATAACTAGCATCAAAAATATTAATGCTTTAAATAAATAATTAAATACTGGTTTTATTACCTTAAAAGCAACTAATAGCATTAACATAACTCTAATTCTTAGTTTTTGTAGTTTTTCACTTCTTTTAATAGCCCTCGATATTAAACCAAAGGTAGAACCCATAGCATCAATAAGTCCATTTTTCTTAATGTCTTGCACTAGGCTATCTAATTTAATGGTTGCATTAAGATAAGTTTTAGCAATCTCTTGTTTTATTTGTGGTCTTGGCCTATTTTTAATTACATCTACTTGGCTTGATATATCTTTACTTATTTTTGCTCTACCTTTGGCGGTTTGCATATCTCTTTCAAACTTCGCATGTTTACGGGCGGCCATAAACTGCTTTTGTTGTTGTTTACCCTTTTTAATTATTTCATCTAGGCCTTTTACCACCGCTTTATCTACACTTACTCCTTCTAGTCTTGCTTTGTTATAAGCATGTGTTCCCTTTACTGCTTCTTTTAATTCTTTATTATGTTTCCTTTCCAATGTATGTCCAATTAGATTTCCAAGTTTTCTTAATTTAATAGCGTTTTCAAGTGGTTTTTTTAGGCTTTCATATGCTTTGACACTATCTATAACTCCTTGTTCCTGTTCTTTCGCCGCCTTAGCATTAGCCTGTGCGCTTTGTTCTACTTGCGCTAAAACATCTATAAAAGCCCTAACTTTATTTTGTATTTTCCATATAGGACTACCCGATACTATTCTTGAAAAGATAGTCCATTTTTTACCTGCCCTGCTAGTGGCATCGGACATTTTAATAAGTCGTTTAGTCATCCCTTGAAATTCAATTCCCGCATCTAAAGTGACCTTATTTAAATCACTAAGATTACCTGCGAGTTTTTGAACACTATCATCGACCACTCTTACTACCTGCCTCTCTTTGTGCTTTCTCTATCTCTTCGTGTTTAATCTTTTCTAAGGTAAAATGAACTCTTAATAAATCCATCACTAAACTCGATGGCATTTTATAAATTTCTAATGGACTTATAGATAAAGCCGAAGCCAAAGTATAAGTCATAACTAAAAATACTGTTTGAGGACTAGCGTTTTTGCCTCTAACTGCATTTTCGACTATTCGTTTTTTTCTTCATCCTCCTGTAAAGTATTCATAGGATTAGGTAGTATTTCTTTTAATTGATTGCCAACATAAGGGCTTAGCCTTAGCATATCAAGTGTTGAGAGTGATGGTTCTGTTTTTGAAATAAAATTCTCGACCATATAGCGGTACATAGCGTTAATATCAATATCTACATTCTGCGTTCTAGCATCTATCTTCATAACAGAATTTAGTGCCTTTTCTGCTTCTAGCCATGTGGGTTCTTTTACCCACACTTTTAGATATTCTTCTTGGTCGGGTGCTACTTTAACATAGTGTAGCGTAGGCTCTTGTAGCGCAAATAGCGCATCTTTATTCTGTATTACTTTCTTTTCAGTCATATTGTCCACCTTCAAAACCAACAAACAAACAAACGGTGTTGGTGGAATTTATAATTACTCGGCTTTTGGAGTTTCTTTTTTCTCCTCCTTAGCCTTTTTTTCTGCCTTTGCTTTTGCTTTGGCTTCTGCCTTTGCTTTTGCTTCTAACTTTTTAGCAATTGCTTTTCTGTATAGTTCATGGTAAGATGCCATTTAAATCATCCCTGTAAAATCCAATGAGTTGTAGTTGTGCAAGAGTGTAAAGTTCTCGGCATCACTGTTGCTTCTACTGTAATTGCTCCCTTATCTTCGGGAACAGTCCAAGTATTAGCAGACAAGAAATAATCTCTAAAACTAATAGCAAATGTCTCTCCACTATCCTTAGTAAATGATAAAGAGAGTAGGCTTTCATAGTCCTCGCCACCGTCATTACCATCACCATCGTTTTCTGCTTGGTTTAACAATTCTGTAAATAGTGTATCGTCGGTCACTAAAGCAGTAAAGGCAATTTCATAAGTTCTTTGTGCGGGAAGTCCTTCTTTAATACTCTTATTTCCTATTCCTAAGAATCTCTTATCTTGTAAGTTATTGTTAATAGTTAATGTAAAGTTTGTAATCTTTAAGAACTGTTGTCCAAAAACACTCATAGTTCCATCGGAAAAGAAAAACGGTTCTAAATGAGTTGGGTCGGATTCAAAATTAAATAATTTTCTATTATCAGTCTGCCCCCCTCTTGATTCGTAGCCTGTGCTTGGGCTTGGTAATGTTTGTGGGATTTTAGTTACTGCTCTAGTGTTTAAGTCCATAGTCATTTTAACTTCTTCATTTTCATTGGCAGTTAATGTTAGGGTATTAACTCTATTTCCTCTAGCGATTCTAACAAAGTTAATGTCTTCTGCATCATTATCTTGGTCGGATTGAAAGTTATTTGCTACATCTTTTGTTAATGAATATTCCAAAGCGAAAGAAGGTAAGTGGCTTCCATTAGTTTCTGCAAACTTGTATGTGATAAATCCCCCTGTTGCAGCAACCGGATAAGTAATTGAATCAAAATGGGTATTTGGTGCGCTCTCAATTAGAACATTAATTGGAGGAACAATATGAACAGAAGGTGTGCTACCATCACCAACTGGATTTACTCTATGAATAAATGGCCCTTCATCTATATGTGAAGTAGCATTCGTTCCGTGAAAATATAATTTATGCGCCGCAGTTCCAGTGTGTCCATCTGCCGCCGGATGTTCGCTTGCGCTAGTAGAAGCGGCAGTTAATTCAGTACACTTTCCTAAAGCATAATAAAGCCATGTGACTTGATTACAAACCAATGCAAGATTACCTCCGCTAGCAGTTTCTATTCCTTTATATTGATGAGTAAAATTTCTTGAACCGCCCAAAGACAAGTTAAGTTGTTTCATTTCAACCTCTATATTAGGGAATGTAGCAGTTTCAATAAGTCCTAGCCAGTTATCAGCATGCAGTCTTGTTTTACCTGTTCCGTCATCATCCGAATCAGGAGCAGGACAGGGTGCGCCATATGCTCTTAAGATAAAAGTATCTTCAAGAATAACAACGGCTGAACTCGTAGCAGGGGTTATTGTAAAAGTATCATGGTCGTTAGTCGTAATAGTGTGAGAAGAAGTATATACGCCGTTATCGTACCAATCCAATGTGCAACCAACATACATATCGGGAACCAATTGAAATTGAGCCAAATCTGCTTGTAAAAATTGAATTTGAGTTGTACTAACTGTCGCCGGTTTGAACGGAAAGTCCAATTCCGGTACTAAAGTCATTGATGCGCCGCTACCTAAAAATATACTACTGTTTTCTACTGCCATAATTCTTCTCTCCTTTCCTTTTACATACTTACTAAGGGAGTGCTAATGCGAATCGTTTTGTCTCTACTGTTAATTTATAACCGAATAACCTCTTTGACCTATCGTTACTTTCGCTTCTTGAACCTACAAACACTTGATTAAACTTAGAACCATCACTTGCAGTATATCCAGTACGACCTCGCTCAAGCGTATGACGGGCTATCAAGTATAAAGCCTTTAGCCTATCCTTTCCAAAAGCGGCATCCGTACCTGCTCTTTCATCATGTATAGTTCTCATGTGCATTGTAAATGAATAAGTTTCATTTCTTACATCAAAATTAGTGGTGGGATATTCTATGTTTTGAGAGTCTTCAAAGAAGATTATAACATCTTTAGCCGTCAAGTCATATCTAACTCCTTTGTTCTTTTGTAATGTTCTAACATCAACAAAATTAGGAGTTCCTGCATGGTCGGCACTAATAGTTCCGGCACTAACTAAAGTGCTTACTGAAGAACTCCAATTAGATGAAACTAAATCCATTAACAAACTTACTTCATCCATATTAAATCCTCAATGCTTTTTTAAAATCGTCACTTATTTTTTGAGATAAAGCCCTACTAAAACTTTCTTCTGCGTTTTTTATTATTTCTTCATCACTAAAAGATACATCTATTCCCAATATTTCCGAAAGTTCTTGCATAGCCTTTTGTCTTTCCATTTCTATTTCTAAAAATTTCTTAAACAATTGTATCTCTTGCATAGAAATCACTCAAGTAAGTACACTAAGTCTCCTTTACCTTTTAATATATCATTTGCTTCTTTAACTAAAATATCATACTTTTCTTTAGTAGATATATTACCACCAGTTTCAGCAATCATAATAGTTTGGTCATCGTGTCTTAATAATTCAGCCGCAACTAACATTGTTGTAGCCTTATGTATAGCCGAAGGAACTCTACCATCACCTGCAATATAACTAGCAATTATTGAGTTTTGAGTATGGTATGGATAATCTCTTAAGAAAAAGACTCTCCCTTCATCACCTATCTTCCAAAAACTTCCTAGTCTCTTCATGTCTTGCTTATCAGTAAAGGCTTCTGTAATAGTATTAGAGTTTTCACCCGCTTTATCTGCTAGCGTTATAGTACAAGCCGAGCCATCTTCCCCTGCTAACAAACTAGAAATATTTATTTTATTTCCATCATCGGGGTCTGTTGAAGCATAAAAGAAATCGGAAATAGCGATTGAAGAATCAGCCTCCGAGTTCTTGAATTTTTCAGTAGTTGCTCCTGTAAACTGGGCAGTTTTAGAAGGATATTCTTCATTGATTAAGTGGCATATTTCTTGAGCCATTGTCTTAGAACCAAAACTACTATTGAATGTATTATTAGCACTAGTCCCTCCTTCTCCTGTAAAGTATAATATCCATGAAGAACCACTATTAGGTAATTGTAGAGTTATGCTTCTTAGATGTTTATAATTATCACTATTCAAAGTAATACTTGCTTGTGCTGATGCCAACTCCAAATAACTATTACCTTGCCATACTTTAAGAGAAACTATCTTCTTAACTTTCATAGTTGCTAACTGAATAAAACCAACATAGCCACCATAATAAGTTTGCATAGGATGATTCATAAACTCAAAGTTATGAAATTCATTCTTATGTATAATGGGCCTATAAGACCTCTTTACTTTGTCATCAACAATACCTTCAATGTTCTTTATGATACTGCCAACTTGTGCTTGAGAAGGGAAGGTGGAAGAACTAAATGCAGGTATTTGTAGCATATCGGAAACTGCTCCTTTGTCTGTGTAGTAGCCTTTTCCTGTAGAGTAATCTACATCAATAGAAGTGTAGTCGCTTGGGGATGATGCTATTGCCATATTATTACCTCTATAATTTTATTACTGCCAACTCTCTTTTTATTTCATTAATAAACTTTCTAACTTTGTTTATTTCTTTGTAATCTGTTTTAGGAAGTGTTGCTCTTTCAGCAACTTTGCTACCGAACCTATCAAGTAAAATCTTCTTACTTTTTACGAAAGATTTTGGCCCACCTTGAGGAGAAACAACGGAATAGGCCATTTTACCACCCTTTCCTTCCTTTGTTTTTATAACTATTTGAATAGAATATACTTTGTTTAAATCACGCAATAAGTTTTCAAATAAATCAACTAAAGTTTTATCTTCATTATATATTTCTTCTGCAAAGTTTGTTAGTTTGTTAGATGCCAAACTTTTTCTTTTTTCTTCATTTGCTATAGTGGAAGGAAGCCGTTCTATCCGTGTGTCGATATATTCTCTCTTAGTAATTCTTATTTCTTTCAGTTTATCTAAAGCCTCTAGGTTATCAATATTCACTTTATACTCATCGGGCGTTGTTAGACTAGATAGTAGGTCTTTTTCTTTTCTATTACCTACCATAATAAAATTATTTAACACTAAAGCATGTCTAACATATGTATCATTACCGGCAATTCTAGCCATTTTTTCTCTTAATTCTTTTTCTGTAGGATTATCCCCAAATATACTTGTTTTTATTTTAGTAAGGAATTCTTCTTTTTCCTTATCAGTAACATCGTCTAAATCTTCGCCATATTCCTCTTTAAACAACTTAATTAAATATCTTCTATATGATTCTAAGACGGGTTTCATTTCTCTAAGAGGCTGACTTAATTGCCTATATCTCTTAACATCTGCTTTGTTTTCTTTTTCCCACTCGCCACCATATAATATAAGCAATGTATCGGGTACGGTTGATAATATTTCTCCTTTTTTTGATGACAAATCTACAACTTGATTCTTTACAGAAAAGTCGGGAGTTCGCTTTGGCTTCTTTGGAACGGAAAGTGGCCCCTTTCCTTGAGGAGTATTTCCTCCTTGTGTGATTTTTCCAATATCTCTTACTAGTGTTTTTTTAGGAACATCAAGAGAAGTAAAAACTTCTGCAAGTTCATCT
>Ga0209535_1000831_pt1 | contig 21445 bp, 28 predicted proteins | sample LinPmetageLP28_FD_184041 | JGI IMG/M metagenome (GOLD analysis project Ga0209535, IMG submission 184041) | Marine viral communities from the Pacific Ocean - LP-28 (SPAdes) (version 2) | ecosystem: Environmental > Aquatic > Marine > Oceanic | place: Pacific Ocean | collected 2009-08-22
CACAGAAAGATGTAAAAATGCCTGACACAGAGGTAGAGTTTACACTTACTGAGGCAGACCTAGTGAAAGTAAAGAAGGCTGCGGCGATGTTACAACTACCAGATATATCTGTTAAGGCAGTTGGTGGTGATATTATGATGTCCGCTGTAGATAAGAAGAACGAGACAGCAAACACGTATGGTGTTAAAGTTGGTGAGACAGATAAGACATTTGACTTTCACTTTAAAACTGAACATCTTAAAATGTTACCTGGTGATTATAATGTTGCCATATCTTCCAAACTTATTTCTAATTTCAAACATAAGAACAAGTCACTTCAATATTGGGTTGCTCTGGAGAATACAAGTAAGTATGGGGGTTAGATATGGAAAATACATTATGGGTAGAGGCTTATAGGCCATCTACGATTGACGAGTGTATATTACCCGTTGAGATTAAAAAGACTTTCAAGTCTATACTTAAACAAGGTGATATACCAAATTTATTATTATCTGGTACTGCTGGTACTGGTAAGACAACAGTTGCCAAGGCACTATGTAATGAACTAGGTTGTGACGTTATGATGATTAATGGTTCTGACGAGGGTCGATCCATTGACGTTGTAAGAAATCAAATCAAAGCATTTGCTTCAACTGTATCATTAAACCAGAGTGATAAACCTAAGATAGTAATTGTTGACGAGGCAGACTACATGAACGCTGAGAGTGTTCAACCTGCGTTGAGAAACTTTATAGAGACGTTTAGTAATAACTGTAGGTTCATCTTTACATGTAATTACAAGAACAAGATTATACCTGCGATCCATAGTAGATGTACGGTCATCAACTTCTCCATACAAAGTAAAGACAAAGAGAAACTAGCGACACAATTTCTCACTAGACTATCCAAAATCTTAGAACAGGAGAACATTGAGTTTGAACCTAAGGTCGTTGCCGAACTCATCATCAAACATTATCCAGACTTCCGTAGGACGATAAACGAGTTACAGAGATATTCTGTATCTGGTAAGATAGACACTGGTATATTGGTGACGATATCTGAGGCTAACTTGGTGAACTTAAACAAGTCAATTAAAGATAGACACTTTGGTGATATGAGAAAGTGGGTGACAGATAACATAGACCAAGACCCCGCTGGTCTATTCAAAGAACTCTACAATAACTTTTACACGGCTATGAAACCAGAGAGTATACCACCTATGGTCATACTACTGGCAGAGTATCAATACAAGAATGCCTTTGTGGCAGACCCAGAGTTGAACATGGTAGCATGTCTAACAGAGATAATGTCAGAGTGTAAGTTTAAATGAGTGAGTATAAATTAGGCACCTATCTCACGGCAATCAATAGTAGTAAAGAGAAGTTACTAGATACTGACGATAAAGATTGGGAGAAGAAGTATCCTCCATTCATCATCAACAAAGGTCTATCATACTTTCCTGATACGGTAATCTTCGCCAACGAGATGAATAGATTACACCATGCGTCTAAACATGCCCAATATTCCTTTTTACTAAATACTATAAGAAGTAAGAAAAGATTTAGTAAGTGGTTGAAGGCGAGTAAGATAAAAGATATTGATATCGTAAAACAATATTATGGTTACTCAAACAAGAAGGCAGCAGAGGCTGTCCGTATTCTCACTAAGTCACAGATTGATTATATAAAAGAGAGATTATATAAAGGTGGGAGAAAATGAGTGAAGTAATAGAATGGAAACCAGACCAGATGCTCGAAGTAACGATAAAAGAGCCTGATGATTTTCTAAAGATAAGAGAGACACTAACACGGATAGGTGTTGCGAGTAGGAAAGAACGTAAGATATATCAATCTTGCCATATACTACACAAACAAGGACGATATTTCATCGTCCATTTCAAAGAACTTTTTGCCCTAGATGGCAAGACGGCAAATATATTTGTCAATGACATAGAACGTAGAAATACGATTGGCAAGTTATTGAGTGATTGGGGACTGATTGAATTAGTAAATAAAGATGAAGACTTAAATTCAGCACCTCTATCACAGATTAAAGTATTACCATTCAAAGAGAAGAAGGAATGGATACTTGAACCTAAATATAACATTGGAAAGAAACCTGATAATGATAAACAAGAAGGTGATAGATAACTTTTTATCTGACGAAGACTATTCACATATTAGAGAGATGATGTTTGACCATCTACACTTCCCGTGGTACTATACCCCTGGGGTGGCGAATGAAGATGATGATAACTCTATCTACTTTACCCACACATTCTTTGAGAAGGAGTTTAAACTGGAATCAAAACCACACCTTCAAACTCTGATACCACTACTCAATAAATTAGAGATACCAAAAGACTTGTGGCGAGTTAAGGGTAATCTACACCCAAGAGGACATAACTTCATAGATAACAAACCTCACATAGATTATACTGAACCACATCAGGCTGCCATATACTACGTCAACACCAACAATGGTCATACGAGATTACATGATGGCACGAAGATAGATAGTGTGGCGAATAGATTATTATTATTTGATGGGAGTAAATCTCACAATAGTACCAACTGTACTGATGAACAGGTGAGAGTGAATATAAATTTTAATTATGTATAAAGATAATTTTTTAGATAACAAAGACTTCGAAGAAATACAAAGACTATTAACATCGCACATGTTGCCTTGGTATCTAACTCCAGGAGTATCTTACAAGGGTGATGGTAATATTCAAATGATACATGGGTTCTATAACCACGGAAGACCTAGTAGTGAGTTTTTCGATAACTTGGTACCGTTAATTAATAAGATGAATATATTTTCTATTTTAAGGGTCAAGGCTAACTTTCTACATAGAACTGATAAAGTTATAGAATATGGTTACCATGTTGATATAGATAACACACCAGAAGATGTGAACCAGAAGACCGCCATATACTACATTAATACGAACAATGGTTATACAAAGTTTAAGACTGGTGAGATAGTTGAGAGTGTAGCGAATAGATTAGTTACTTTCCCTAGTCACCTGGAACATATGGGTTCGACAAATACCTGTAATGAACCTTATAGAATAGTATTGAATATTAATTACATATAAAGGAGAAGATATGAGAGAACAGATACTAAAAGCCCTTAGGCAACATGCTGAGGGTAAAATTGAATTACATAAGACCAATGTGGATATCTACCTAAACTCTACCACAGGGATAGGTGAACATTCTGATATCGTGGAGACCATTGAGAAGGAACTAAAGATTATTGGTGGTTACAAGGAACAACTAGACGTATTAAAAACTTACTTTGAATAACCACTTGACTTTTACCATCAACTGTGATATAATACATTATGCGATTTTATACTAACGTTACGCCACATGGCGATACCCTACACATAAGAGGTTTCGAAGACGGTAAGAGATTTACTGACCGTATGAAATGGAAACCACGATTATACTTCCCATACAAGGGCAAGTGTACCCATCAATCTTTAGATGGTAAGGGTCTATTACCACAGACCTATAATACGATACGAGAAGCCAGACAGGCGATTAAACGATACGAAGAACACAAAGACTTTGTATTTGGTACGGATAGATTTCAGTATCAATATATCTCTGACTATTATCCTGGCACGATGGAATATGATAAAGACCTACTACGAATATACACAGTTGATATCGAGGTAGAGAGTGAGTATGGTTTTCCAAACGTAACTGATTGTGCGGAAAAGATGATTTGTATTTCCGTCAAAGACCAGGTAAAGAAACAGATATTGGTTTGGGGTATGGCAGATTATAAAGTCAAACAAGATAACGTCCATTACATCAAATGTAAAGATGAGAAAGATTTACTCATACAATTTCTAAAATTCTGGAAAGATTTTACACCAGATATTCTAACTGGTTGGAATAGTAAATACTTCGATATACCATATCTAGTGAGACGTATAGAAAAGATACTTGGTGAGAGTGTTATGAAACGCATGTCCCCTTGGGGTCAAGTGATGGAAGATAATACCTATTACATGGGTAAGACACAGTTATACTATAGACTACATGGTATCGCACAGTTAGATTACCTACAACTCTATCAAAAATTTACGATAAAGAACCAAGAGAGTTATAAACTAGACCATATTGGTTTCGTAGAACTTGGTGAGAAGAAAGATGATAACCCATACGACACATTCAAAGAGTGGTATCAGAATGACATACAATCATTTATAGATTACAATATACAAGATGTTGAACTGGTCGATAGACTAGAGGATAGATTACAACTGATAGAACTTGCCATAACGATGGCATACAACGCCAAAGTAAATTACGAAGATGTATTCTCACAGGTTCGTATGTGGGACACAATCATATATAACGAACTATTAAAAACAAATACGATTGTGCCAGTGAGAGAGATGAACCCACAATCAAAAGAACTTGTTGGTGCTTATGTGAAAGACCCTAAACCTGGTTTCTATGATTGGGTAGTATCGTTTGACTTGAACTCACTATACCCACACCTAATTATGCAATATAATATTTCCCCAGAAACTATCATACCAGAAAAGAAAGATGTTATCATCGAAGAACTACTGGATAAGAAAGTTAAGATTGACGAACATTGTATGGCTGCCAATGGCACACAATATAAATCAGATAAGATGGGTATGTTACCTAGTATCATCAAGCGAGAATATGATGACCGTGTCATCTACAAGAAAAAGATGTTAGAGGCAGAACAACAGTATATCGACACGAAGGATAAACAATACGAGAAACTGGCACGTAAGTATTACCTCATACAACATTCTAAGAAAATTTCATTGAATAGTGCCTACGGTGCGATTGGTAACAAATATTTCAGATACTATGACCACAGACAGGCAGAGGCAATCACAATGTCTGGTCAACTCAACATCAAATGGATTGAGAAGAAAGTAAACGAATACTTTAACAAATTATATAAGACAGATGGTGATTACGTCATCGCCTCTGATACAGATTCCATCTATGTAAATATGTCACCACTCGTTAAACTAACTGGTGCGACAGATAAAGATAAGATAGTCAAGGCATTGGATACATTCTGTTCTCAGAAACTAGAACCGTACATGGAACAATCATACAAAGAACTTGGTGATTACATGAACGTATATGAGAACAAGATGGTGATGAAACGAGAGGTCATCGCTGACAAGGGTATCTGGACCGCAAAGAAAAGATATATCCTAAATGTTCATAACTCTGAGGGTGTTCAATACTCAGAACCCAAACTAAAGATTATGGGTATCGAGGCAGTTAAGACATCGACCCCACTACCATGTAGAGAGAAGTTACGAGAAGCATTCAAAGTTATCATGGGTGGTGACCAACAAGAGATGAAAGAGTTTATACAAAACTTTAGACGAGAATTTGAATTGATGACACCAGAACAGATTGCTTTTCCTCGTAGTGTAAATGGTGTGAAGAAATATGGCGACACATCGTCCATCTACAAGAAAGGCACACCAATGCATGTCAAGGGTGCCATCATGTATAATCATCTATTGAAAACAAAAAAAGTGGCACATAAGTTTCAACCTATCTATGAGGGTGATAAGGGTAAATACATACATCTACGAAAGAACTTGTGGAATGTTAATGTCATAACCTTCTTATCTAAACTACCAAAAGAATTTGACCTACATGGTTATGTAGATTACGAGACACAATTCAACAAGTCATTTATGGATCCACTACGTTTCATACTTGGTGCGATTAAATGGAATATTGACGCCTCTGATAGTAACACAATAGAAGACTTTTTCGCATGAGGTCAGACCTAATGGTACAAGAACAAGTTAAGAGTAAGTGGGAACACATGGTTGGTGTCATATGTCTAAACCTCACACATGGTAGAGAGGTAAAGAAGATACTACCAGAACTGTTTAAGAAGTGGCCAGATGCTACGGCATTCATAAAGGGTAGATATAATACACAGGAGAAGATGTTGAGACCCCTTGGTATGAGTAAGGTCAGGTCAAAGAGATTGAGGCAGATGAGTAAAGACTTCCTAACATGGGATGGTGAGAACGCATTAGACCTATATGGCATTGGTAAATATGGTAGTGATAGTTATAGGATATTCTATAAGAATGATGTACCAGACGATGTTGAGGATAAAGAACTAAAGAGATATATCAATGTTACTTAATCAACAGGACGCTGAATGGGCGATGTTATACTTCACAAATTACTTCTCACAGTTTGAACGTATTGACCAGTATATCAAAGAACAGAAATTAGAACAAGTAAAAGACTTTCCATTTCAACTACCTGGCATGGCAGATGAAGATGATTTCTTCAATGACTTCGATATATCACCAGAAGATATGTCCTTCGATATACAAGAGATAGATAACAGTACATTCACTAGAATATTAAATAAAGTTACAAGTCATACAGCGATGGCATCTATACCTGGTAAGGCGATACGAATAATCGTAAAAGAAACAAACACAGATAAGATAGTAGGGTTCATTCGTTTTGGTAGTCCCATGATGAATAGTAAACCAAGGAACAAACTATTGGGTAGACCATTGAGAACACAAGATAAAGATGAGATGAAAAGATTTAATCATGCCGCAATCATGGGTTTCACAATCGTTCCTACACAACCATTTGGTTACAACTACCTAGGTGGTAAGTTACTTGCCTCTATATGTTGTAGTCACAGAATTAAAAAATTAATAGACGATAAGTATGGTACCAACATATGCCTATTTGAGACAACAAGTCTATATGGTAGTAGTAAATCATCAAGTCAATATGATGGCATGAAACCATACCTACGTTTCAAGGGTGTGACTGAGAGTAACTTTATACCCATGTTACATGGTGATAGTTTTACGAAGATTAATGATTGGTTCAAGGAGAAGAATGGTGGACCAATAGTGAAAGATGGTATAAGTAGTCGTAAGTTGACAACGCAATTGAATATGATAAATATAATACAGGCGTCATTGAAAAAACACAATGAACATTTGTATAGTAAATTTGTAAAATTCTTAGAGGACAAAAAGTCATTGACAGAGAAGAAAAGATTTTATACCTCAGACTATGGGTATGAAAATGTGCCCGAGTATATACAGGGTAAGACAGATACACTCAAACCAGGATTTCACTACGATAAATTTTCATTCGATAATGTTATCAAGTGGTGGCAGAAGGTGGCGACCAAGAGACATAAAAAGTTGATAGTGAATGATATGGTGAGGAGAGAACTGGAGATATGGCAAGAGGGTGCTGATATACAAATAATTAGATAATGGTTGACTTTTGGAAAGGAATGTGATATAATGAAAGAACTTTTAGAAAAGATAGATGAACAAAATTTTATGGTTAATGATTACCAAACCATAATCAAAGTAATAGACGCTTCATTGAGTAGAGGTGCGATACGGTCGAACGAGTGTACTACCGTAGGCAAACTTTATGAGAAGTGTGTTTTTATGATTAACAAACATAATAAGGAGAATGATAATGCCAGACTTTCTGAAACAGATAATTAAAGATACGGGTAACGAGTATGCCAGTTTAGTGAGTGAGGGTGTAGAAGCGGGTGACGTTGATACATTTATTGATACAGGCTCACATATATTCAATGCTGTATTATCTGGTAGTATTCATGGTGGTATTCCTTCGAACAAGATAACGGCAGTTGCGGGCGAGAGTGCCACAGGTAAAACTTTCTTCGTATTGGGTATGTGTAAAACATTCCTAGATAAGAACCCGGACGCAGGTGTCATATACTTTGAGAGTGAGAGTGCCCTAACGAAACAATTAATCGAACAGAGGGGTATAGATAGTGAACGTATGGTCATCATGCCAGTAACTACCGTACAAGAATTTAGAACACAGGCCTTAACAGTATTAGACAAATACATGGAACAAGATGAGGCAGAAAGAAAACCTATCTTTCTAGTATTAGATAGTTTAGGTATGTTATCAACGACAAAAGAAGTTGAAGATACGGCAGATGGTAAAGAGACTAGAGATATGACTAGGGCTCAAGTATTGAAGGCTGCGTTTAGAGTATTAACACTAAAACTAGGCAGGTCAAAAGTACCTATGGTAATCACAAATCACACCTACGATGTTGTGGGTGCCTATATGCCTATGAAAGAGATGGGTGGTGGTAGTGGATTGAAATATGCCGCGAGTACGATTGTCTATCTATCGAAGAAGAAAGAGAAAGATGGCACAGAGGTCATTGGTAATATTATCCACTGTAAGACACAGAAATCCAGATTGTCAAAAGAGAACATGATGGTCGATGTGAGATTACGATATGATACTGGTCTGGACAAATACTATGGGTTGTTAGAGTTAGCAACTAAGTATGGTATATTCAAACAAGTATCAACAAGGATAGAGTTACCAGATGGTACTAAACAGTATGCCAAATCAATCTATTCAGACCCAGAGAAATATTTTACAGACGATATATTAAAACAATTAGACGAAGCGGCACACAAAGAATTTTCGTATGGCAACTCCGAAGTATAGTTACATGGAGAACAGTAAGTCAGACCTTACTGGTTTCCTTATACAAGAAGGACAATACGAGGGTGTCATGTACACCTATGGCAAGGTGACGCCAGTTGAAGAAGATGATAAGTTGAGACTAAAATTTGAATACAACGTACACGAGAATCCAAATGAGGTCGATACCAATTCAGAAAGTTTTATAAATGTCATGGGTGACATTTTAGCAATCGAAGTAGAAAAGGATAACAATGGTAACAGCGGAAAGAATAGAGAAGACAACCCTCAAAAATTTACTACATAATGAAGATTATACCAGAAAAGTATTACCGTTTCTAAAACCAGAATACTTCGAGGACCGTAGTGAGAGGATTCTATTTTCTGAGATCCAGAAGTTTATTGACCAATATAATAAACGACCTACTAAAGAAACTTTAGAGATTGATATTGGCAAACGTAAAGACCTCAATGAAGAAGAATATCAGAGGATTGTTGATTTAATCTCAACGTTGAACAAAGAAGAAATCGACCTAGACTGGTTGACAAATACCACAGAGAAGTTTTGTAAAGACCGTGCCGTACATAATGCCGTCATGGATGGTATACATATACTAGATGGTAAAGATAAAAACAAACAACCAGAGGCGATACCTGAAATACTCCGTGACGCTCTCTCTGTTTCTTTCGATAGGAATGTGGGGCATGATTATTTACTTGATATAGAATCCAGATTTGATTTCTACCACAAGAAAGAGAATAGGGTACCATTTGATTTAGATTATTTCAACAAAGTCACAAAAGGTGGATTGCCAACTAAGACGTTAAACGTTGCGTTAGCGGGTACTGGTGTTGGTAAAACTCTTTTCATGTGTCATCAGGCTGCGGCCGCACTATCTCAAAACAAAAATGTATTATACATCACCATGGAAATGGCAGAGGAACGTATCGCTGAACGTATAGACGCTAACCTACTTGGTATCTCTATGGAAGATTTACATATGTTGAATAGAAAACTATTCAATGAGAAGATTGCGAAACTACAGAGTAAGACAACTGGTACATTAATCATCAAAGAATATCCAACGGCAAGTGCTGGTGCGAACCACTACAGAGCATTAGTCAACGAGTTGGCACTAAAGAGAACGTTTAAACCAGACCTAATCTTTATTGACTACATCAATATATGTGCGTCAAGTAGATTTAAACCTGGTGCGAATGTTAACAGTTACACCTATATCAAAGCAATCGCTGAAGAATTGAGAGGGTTGGCAGTAGAGTTAGATGTGCCAATTATGACCGCGACACAGACAACCAGAACAGGTTTCGTCTCCACAGATATTGGGCTTGAAGATACCTCAGAGAGTTTTGGTCTTCCTGCGACCGCAGACTTTATGTTTGCCTTAATCAGTAGTGAAGAATTAGAACGAGCAGGTCAGATGTTAGTTAAACAATTGAAGAACAGATATAACGATCCAACATTAAACCGTAAGTTTATCATTGGTGTTGATAGAAGTAGAATGAAATTGTTTGATATCGAACAACAGGCACAAAATTTAATACAACCAGAACAGGAGAAATATGTCGAACATAACCTTAAAGAAAAGGAAGAGAGTCCTGAAGAAAAGTACCAGAAGTTCCAAGACTTCAAGTATTGAGTATTCTGTAAAGACTAAGAAGCGAGACGGTGAGTATAAGTTTGCTGTCGTTGAGAACAAAGATAGAACAGTTGCGGTGTTTGATTTCCGTGAGAAAGCCAAAGAATTGGCAGATTTTCACAATAAAAATCAAGTATGGGCAATAAATGGAGGCATACCAGACTTCTTGCTTGACTAAATAGTTATTTTAGTATATAAATGGGAGTTATGATAGACCTACAAGAAGATAAGAATACGCATTTAGAACATGCGGAAGACGATATAATCAACAATGGATATGAGGGTGGGTTAAATGCCATCAACTTCCTATCGTCACTAAAGGACATGTTATCTGGTAATACCAGTAAGGGTGTCAACGTATCCGTCAAGTGGGACGGTGCGCCTGCCATAGTTTGTGGTCCATCACCAGAGAATGGTAAATTCTTCGTGGGCACAAAGGCAGTATTCAACAAAACTCCAAAAGTTAATTACACAATACAAGATATAAGAAACAATCACCAGGGTGAGTTACAGAATATACTCCGTGAGTGTTTGGAATATCTACCATCACTAGGCATAAAAGAGATACTACAAGGTGATTTGATGTTCATATCATCTGGTAAGAAGACGACCACATATAAAGATGGTAGTGGTAAGTCTGAACAAATGATTTCATTCCAACCTAACACGATAGTTTACATGGTGCCAGAGAATACACCATTTGGTAAGAAGATTGCGAATAGTAAACTGGGTATAGTTTTTCATACGACATATAAGGGTAGTAGTTTTGATAAGATGAAGGCGAAGTTTGGTGCTAACGTTAAGAAGTTGAGACGTAGTCCTAAAGTCTGGTTCGATGACGCAAGTTATAAAGATGTATCTGGTAACTCATTGATGACGATTGGTGAAAGTCAATCACTACAAAAGATACTGAACAAGGCGGGTGGTAGTCTCAAACAAGGTAAAGAACTACTCAACATAATGGCGACACAAAAGAACACACTATCTGTTGGTATACAGTTGAAGGCATATCTGAATAGTTATATCCGTGCCTCTAGTGATTTGCCCTCCACAAAAGAAACAGCGGGTGCTTTCAGAGAGTTCTTCGAAACAAGAACACAGAAAGAGATAGATAAGGTGAAGACAGAGAAGTCAAAAGAGAAATACAAGACGATACAAGAGACTGGTCTAAAATTTATAGATGAACATAACACGAGTATATACATGGCATGTGCCACATATAAATCTCTACAGACAGCCAAGAAGGTTATCATAGACAAGTTGAATACGGCGAAGAGTATTGGTACATTCAAAGTAACGAAAGATGGTTTAAAGGCTACAAACCCAGAGGGGTACGTGGCAGTTGATAAAGATGGTAAGGCAGTAAAGTTAGTTGACAGATTAGAATTTTCTGTACAAAATTTTGTTGCGGCTAAGAATTGGGAGAAGGGGTAACATGGAAGAACAAGGTAAAGGACTCTGGCATAATATCCGTAAGAGGAAAGCCAGTGGCAAGAGAATGAGAAAGCCTGGTGAGAAAGGGGCACCTAGTGCCGCTGACTTGAAAAGAGCAAAAGGTGAAGATAAGAAGATACGATTGACTACACCTATTGGCGAGAAGGCAGAGAGAGACTATAAGAGAGAATATAAGAAGTTTCAATCGTCACCTGAACGTATAGAGTATCGTAAACAATTGGTACAATATAATAGAGACAAGGGTACTTACGGAAATGGTGATGGCAAAGATGCGTCACACAAAGGTAAAGACATTGTGGGTTTTGAAGACGCCTCTAAGAATAGAGGTAGAAAAGAAAAGAGTAGATTAAAAGGTTACAAGGAAATGAGTAAGAAATAATGAAGACATTAAAAGAACTATTGAGAAAAGACGTAGGACGAAAACAGACAGTGGTGTTTGCTTTTGGTCGTATGAATCCACCTACAATAGGTCACCAAAAACTCATTGATAGAGTTATCACAGTAGCAAAGAGGGCAAAAGGTTTGCCCGTGCTATATGTGAGTGCCACTCAGGATAAAAAAAAGAATCCATTGAGTGTGAAACAAAAAGTTGACTACTTGAAAAAACTATACCCAGTGGGTATAAAAATTTTACCAGCGACAGGCAGAGAACGAACATTTATGGAAATATTGAAAAATAGATTTGACAAGAAATATACAGATGTCTATATGGTCGCAGGTAGTGATAGAGTCGCAGAATTTAAAACATTGATTAACAAATATAAAGGTAAGGACTATAACTTTGATACAGTTGAAGTAGTGAGTGCTGGGGCGAGAGACCCAGACGCCACTGGTACGAAAGGAATGAGTGCCAGTAAAATGAGAGACTACGCTATGAAGAATGACTTCAAAAGTTTTCAAACAGGACTTATCGCAGGCACTAAGGAGAATGACGCCATGAAATTATTTAAAGACTTAAAAAATGGGATGGGTGTGAATGAAGAAATACTTGCCCCAAGTGATAATGAGGAATTGAAAGATATAAGAGAACAGTACCACAATAATGAAATTTATATGATGGGTGAAACAATTGAACACAAACCAAGTGGTAATGTTGGAACGATTATTAAACGAGGACCAAATTACGTCCAATACGAGATGGAAGATGGTGGGGTACAAAAGGCATTTTTAGATGACATACAACCCGCACAATCTATCGATACAGAATTACAAGTAGAAGATGTGGATAAAAAGAAATTAGTATTACAAAAGAATGCTAATCAATTAAAATCATTCTCATCTTTTGAAGAAGAAATCAACAGCGCCAAAGATAGTCAAAATAAAAATACTGATGATGAAGAAAAAGAAACAGAAAAGGCAAAAAAGAAGGAACGTAAATTAAAAGTGACCACACCAGGACAACCTGCGATTAAGAACGTAGATGATTGGACACAGGGTCCAGAGAAAGCAGACCAGATTAAGACCATGAGAACATTTAACATTGACACACCTGGTCAGGTGAGAGACTATGGTAAGTTAGTTGGTGATAGGAAGTTCCAAAAGTTTGAAGAGGTAGAACTCGATGAATTTAAGAAGATGATAGTTACCATTAAAGATCCAGTAAAAAGACGTAAGGCGATGGACGATATAAAAAGATTTGGTAAGAGAACAGGTTTTAGAATTGATAAGATGAGCGATAGAAAAAGTTTTAGAATAGATGGTAAAGGTGCAGACCTTAATAAATTTGCCATAGATATGAAAAACTATTATGGTGCTACCATCAAAGCAGAGAGTAAAGGTGATGAGAGAAAGAAAGAGACAGGACAAGATCCAGATGTGAAAGATAGACCTGGCACTCAACCAGATGTGTATTACAAAGGTGTATCTAAGAAGTCTAAAGATGATAGGGCGAGACACTTTGAGAAAGGTGCCAAGAAATCTGATGATGACCCAAGTGCTTACAAACCAGCACCTGGTGACGCAGACGCTAAGACTAAACCATCTAAACACACAATGAAATTTAAGAAGAAGTTTGGTGAAGATGTCGAACAAGAGATAAAGGATATCAAGGCATGGTCAGAGTTAGATGAGACAATCGAACAGTATAAGGACGAGTATGGTACGGATTACAGACTTTATATCGACAAGACCGTATCTGAGATGTTCGATGAGATACTATCTGAAAACACAGGTGTTAAGAATAAGGCTGCCAAATCCGGGATGCCATATGGAATATTAATGAAAGTATATAACAGAGGCATGGCTGCCTGGAGAACAGGACACAGACCAGGCACAACTCCTCAACAATGGGGCATGGCAAGAGTGAATAGTTTTGTAACTAAATCATCAGGCACATGGGGTAAGGCAGATAAAGACCTTGCGTCTAAAGTAAGGGGTAAGTAATGAAAACCAGAAAAGAAGTTGAACAGATAGACAATATTTGTGAGATGATGGTATATGAACATGAGAAGGAAGGCATAACTGAGGCAGAATACCAGGGCAAGAAGGTAAGTCTAAACGACCCAATCCGTTCTAGTGGTGGTAATTCTAAGTTCCATGTATATGTGAAGAACAAGAAGGGTAACGTAGTCAAGGTGAATTTTGGTGACCCTAACATGAGTATTAAGAGAGACGACCCAGGTAGACGAGCATCTTTCCGTGCGAGGCACAATTGCGACCAGAAGAAAGATAAGACAACCGCAGGGTATTGGTCCTGTTATCAATGGCGAGCAGGCGCTAAAGTTGACAATTAGTATAAATAGTAACACGGAGAGATAAAATGCAAAGATACGGTTCAAATATGTCACAGATCCAAGAGCAGATGATGTTCGAGGAGTATATTGACGGTGTCCTACAACTAGATGACGAACAATTTTATGAGTATTATGATAGTCTGGATGAGGACCAACAAGAAGAATTAGAAGAAGTTATAGGCAAGATTGCCAAGGGTATTGGTAAAGTTGCGATATCACCAATCACGCTACCATTCAAAGCAGTAAAAGGTATTGCGAAGGGTGTTGGTAAAGTGGCGAAAGGTGCGGCTAAGGCAGTAACATCTAAACCAGCGAAAGCGGCAGGTAGTGCTATCGCCAAGGGTGCTGGTATGGCAGCCAAAGGTGCGGTTTCAGGCATTAAGAAAGCGGCAGACAGACTATCAACTTCTGGTAGGGCAGACGCGGCTAAGAAGAAGGCAGACAAGATTGCCAAGAGAAATGTAGACCGTGAGAGACTTGCGAAAGAGAAAGATAGGATAGACCAAGAACGTCAAAAGGCAAGAGACGCTATGAAGAAAGACATAGAGAAAGAAAAGTCAGAGGCACTAGACGATAAGGACAAAGAGACAGTTAAAGATGTTATCAAGGGTCTAAAGAAGGCAAGTGGACTACACGGTAAACAGGCTAAACAACTACAGAAAGATATAGACGATGAGTTTATGCCAGAGGAGTTGGAGAACCTAGTAGAGTTTACAGGAAAACAGATTGCTAGACTAAAGAAAGAGTATGAGAGTTTGAGAGGCAAGGAGACTGGTGTTAACCCAGAGAAGTTTGCCAAACTCCGTAAGTTGATGGACAGATTTACTAAGTCACAATTACTACAACTTGTTAAGGCAGATATACCTATCTTAACATCAGGTGCGAAATCGAAGTTGGTATTGAAGTTTGGTATGAAGTGGAAACAACTACCAGAAGATTTCTTACCTTACATAGAACTATTCGCCAGCGATGACAGAGAGTTAAGTGAAGCGAAGAAAAGTAATTTCAAAGAAGTTGACCCTAAAGTGGTTGACAGGATTGAGAAGATGATGAACGGTACTAGAGCCGAGAAGGATTCTATTGCCAACATGTTAAACTATTTCATGCCACCAGAAGTGGTAGATATGGTAAGATATAAACTAAAAATCGTACCAAAACGTGGTAAGATTAAATTTAGATAAATTTTAAGGGAGACTAAAATGACAAAGAGAACATTAGGTTGGAACCCAACATACTTTGGAGAGCCAGAGAAGGGGTCACTAGCCAGCGTGATAGCGGATATCACAAATAAACAGAATGATGTTGTTGGTAATAAACCAGAAGTACAATCAAGCGCTGCCGTACAGGCGGAAGAAGAAAAACAGAAACAACTGAGCCAAGAGGCTGTTAACCCAGCACAACAGGCTGCGATTGCGATTTCTAAAAAAGAAAAAGGTGAGAAACCAAAAGAAGAAGAAGGCAACGCATTTGGTAAGGCATTACAGGCTGCTAAAGATAAAGGCGAGAAGACCTTTGTAGTATCTGGTAAGAAGTTCGATGTTATGACAAAGAACGAGATTGCCCCAATCAAGTCTAAACATAAACCAGGTCACAAAGAAGAAGACGCTGACGATATGAGAGACAAGAATAAAAAAGATGCTAAAGGCGAAACACCTATCAAAGTACATGGTGAGGATCTGAATGCTGAGATACGAGCGGCACAACAGGGCAAGATTAAATCTTTAGTTGATACAATCATCGACACATACTATACGGCTGAGACTAACAAGAATGATAAGTCAGATGATGGTGATGGTATGGACGCAGTTCAACCAAAGGCAGTAAAGAAGAAATTTGCGAACAGGAAAGACAAAGACATCGACAACGATGGTGATGTAGATAGTTCAGATAAGTTTTTACATAAGAGACGTAAGGCTATCAGTAAGAGCATGGGAAAATAGATGAAATACTCCGCATTAGCGGAGACTATTCGTGGCATTACATTAGTCCAAGAACAAGAAGGTCTCCCAACTATCTATTGTGATATGGACGGTGTACTATGTGATTTCAACATGGGTATTGCCAACATGTTTAATCTTAAATCAAAGAATCCGTCAGAACCTGGACCAATGCAAATGTCTGGGTATTCTGACGCCAACGATTGGTTATCAGCACCTAACAAGGCGCAGAAATGGGAACCAGTCAATCAATACAAGATGTTTTGGCCAACTCTACCCTGGACACCAGGTGGCATGAAGTTATGGTCATTCATTCGTAAGTTTAATCCACACATACTATCAGCATATACACCATACGATTTGAACAGTATAAAGGGTAAGAGGCTGTGGTTACAGAGGAATCTAAAACTGACGGATAAAGAACGAATACATATAGTCCGTAGAGACCAAAAACGGGTATATGCTAAGGGTAATATTCTGATTGATGATTTCAAAAAGAATACAACAGAATGGAAACAAGCGAAAGGTCAACCTATACTCTATAAGTCCACACCACAAGTAATCGCGGAGTTAAAGAAGATAGGTTATAAATAGAACATGTTATATAACAAAAACTTAATTAAGGAGAATTAAAATGGGACTATGGGGAAAATCTACTTCCGCGGATAGTAGACCAAAGTTTCTGAAAGGTGACGGCGCTGAAGGTGCTGGGGGCAAACAAGAAGACGCTCTCGCAACTACAAGAGGCTGGGAACTTAAAGCAGGAACAGCGGCAAGCGGAAACGACAACGCTAGTGCTCAAAGTGAGATATTAGTAGCGATAGGCGGATTGTCAGCGGCACTTGGTGCGGCTAACATAATGTCTGTTGACTTTACAGCAGGAACTTACGCACACGATGGCAGTGATGACTTTGACTTAGTATATACTTTTGACGAAGCAGTTACAGTTACATCAGCGGCAGCAACAGCGAACAATACAATTTCAAACAAAGTACATGTAAATGTACAATGTTTAGGACCAACTGATATGGCAAATGATGGTGCAATGGAACTTCAATACCATTCAGGTTCAGGTACCAACAAATTAACATTCAGAGGAAGAATACCATCAGCGGCAGTTGCCGGTGGTTACATCGCAGACCTTAACGGTACATTTGCGATGGCAACAGACGGTTCTTCAGCAATTGTTGATGGTAACGGAACAACAGTAGCGGCAGCAGACGCAGACCACGATGGTGGTTCAGCGGCAGCGGGTGCTGATGGGGCAAGCGCAATATTTGGAACAGACGTTGTGAAAACAGGTTCAACAGTAAATACGTTAACAACTACAGCAGGATCAAGTTCTGGTTCAGTAGCGGTATTAACGGGTGTTGTATTTGGCTAATAAATAAATTTCAATGGGGGCGAATTAGTCGCCCTTATTACTTGATAGGGGTTAAGCGTATGCGTACCTCTAGTAGCATTCCCCTAATACATATGGGGTTTATAGGAGACTAAAATGGCTGACAAGAAAATCACGGCATTAACAGACCTGGGATCAGGTAACCTGGCAAGTGCTGACTTACTACATGTAATTGATGATCCAAGTGGAACACCAATTAACAAAAAAATATCTATCGCTTCTGCTTTTGCGAACATACCAACAGCAGTGGCAATCAACCCTGGTGCGAGTTCGAACATCACTTTTAATAGTGACGCTACGGATTCAGATTTCATCGTATCTAATGATGATGAAGAGGCATTCAGGTGTGATGGTGCGAACAGAGAAGTTGTAATCAACGAGGCTTCTGGACAAACAGACTTTAGAGCGGAGACTAACTCTCACTCTACGGCATTATTGGTGGACGCTTCTGCTGATAGAGTTGAAATCAACTCAACACCAGTATTTGGTTTAACTCAATTGTTAACAGGTGCGGGTGCGGTTGATGTTATTTCTGCTATCACGGAAATCGTAACAACAGGTGCTCAGGCACTAACTCTGGCTGATGGTGTTGAAGGACAAATCAAGTTTTTAATAATGAAAACTGATGGTGGTGACGGAACATTAACTCCAACTAACTTTGGATCAGGTTCTACACTAACTTTCAATACGGCAGGTGACGCCGCTATTTGTTTATTTACAAATGGTAACTGGTATCTAATGTCTAACCAAGGTTGCACACTAGCATAAATTATAATATGGGGACTCTCAGAGTCCCCTTTATAAAATGGAGATATAAATGTTAAAAGAGATTGAAGCGAAACTTACTAAACTCAACGAGAACAAGGCAGTGGTTGTGAAGAACCTACAAGACCTTGAGGTCCAGACTAAGAAGAATATGTCAGACCTTCAAGCGATTAGTGGTGCGATACAAGTGTGTGAACAACTGAAAGTGGAAGCACAGACACCAGTGGAAGTAGTAGAGGAGGGTAGTGATGACGAACCAAAATATTAGATATGGCGCCGGTGGTGTACCATATGTGGAGAAGACGATTGATGACGAACAGGCTGAATTGAAGGCAGGTTTAGAACAATCAAAAGCGAACAAGGCGGAGCGTGTTGCGAAACCTAAAAAAAAGAAAAAAGTAATTCAGGAAATCATGGGCGATGACCTGAAAGAGCAAAGGGAGATGTTAGATGAAATCATTTAAAGAATTTCAGAACATAAGTGAGATTAGGACAAAACCTACTCCAGTAAATGCTCCATCTGATAGTGACTTAAACTTAAACGATATTACTGATGACGAAATATCAGCAAGAATTAATCGTTTTGTTGGATCTATCGCAAGTATGGAACATATCAATCCTATGGCCGCTGTCAATCATCTGAGAAGTAAATTGCACGGACTAGGAGTTGAGATGGTTGGGGAACTACCAGAGATGGCAGATAAGAGTGGATCAGTATCCATTGGATTATCTAAGTATGGTGGTGTATATGGAAAAACAGGTGTAGAACCTGCGGGTGAAGTTAAGAATGATGACGGTATTGAAAGACAATTAAAATTAAAATACGAAACATTATCTAATGGAGCATGCAAGGTTTACGCGGAAATAGCGTAACCGTTAATGTTATTTGATAGACTAACGAAGGACAATGTCCTGATGTTTGCCATAAAACATTATGATAACCCACAAGCGGTTGGTGAAAAAGAGTTTTATGATGATATGAAACGTTTTAAATATCTGAAAAGATTATTTAAGAAACATACCAAAACTGGTATATTGAAAGAACGTCTCATTATGAACCATATAATTGTATTGGCAAATGTATTTGGTCCAGACGCGGCAAAAGTTTTGCTGTTTTATAAAGTTGGACAAGAATACTGGTCTACTCTCAAAACATTTTTGATATTCTTAAAATATATGGATACAAGTGAAATGAGACAGGTTCTAATAAACATGAAACTAATGGAAGTATTAAGAAAGATATAGATGGCAAGTCCGGCAATAGACGCTTTTATCACATTCAGATTCCTGAAACTATTGGTAACTCCATTTGATAAGACAGAGGCATATCGTCTCAACATTATTGATAAGAGGGGCAAAGTTCTTAGGAAGTACAAGACACTTGAACGGATAGAGGAAAGGCAAGCATATACTATTTTACACAGGCTCGTGTTCAATATAAAGAAATTAATTGAGAAGGTGCCTGGTGGTAAGTCCCGTGTGGCGAGTTATGCTGCCGCTCTATTTCTTATCAAGGAACAGGTTAAAGAATACCAAGATAGTGACGGACAATTACTTGAAAAAGAGTTGTATAAATATTTAAAAGACAATGATTTAGTCCTAGAAGATGATGGAGAGATAAAAGAAGAAATCACATTCGCAGATAAATTATTGAAGGGTACCTACAGATTAATACAAGATGTGGGTGTAGATGAAGATGATAAGGTGATTGGTAAGAAGGGTGATATAATAAATGTCTATTCTGACCAGGCACCACAAGATACGATTATGGGTAATGATGTTTTTGAAGTAATACATGATAAAACAAAAGACGTATTATTGGTAACAGTAGAGGACATAGAAGAAGTATAATGACACAATCATTTTCAGATTTTAGTAACAAGTTATTGGCACTAAAGGAGACCTTGAAAAAGGAAGATATCGCTAACGTTGCGGGAGATGGTGCCGTTTCTATGCCACCCACGGCAAAGAAAGTTAAGAGAAAATCAAAACAGTTTAACGTAAGCCCTGCTCTGTATGATATGTTCAGACGAGGCAAGAAGAAGTTTGAGAAGTGGTCTAAGTATCTCAACATGGAAGATGAGGGTCATAGGGCACTATACGCTTGGGCAGTAAAGAACCCACAAGGTATTCTTGTTATACAAAACTCACAATCTGGTGAGATAAGAGCATTGAGACACAATCGCATGGGTGGTGGTCAGTGGCATAAGATTAGTCGTGGTATCAAAGAAGTGGCTGTACCAGATAAAGTAGAGAAAGACGCTGAGAAATTTGTTAAAGATTTAAAACCAAAGAAGGCAGACTTTGTTAAGAGATATGGTAAAGATGCTGAGAGGGTCATGTATGCCACGGGTATGAACATGGCGAAGAAGAAACATGGTATTGGTGAAGAGAAGAAATACGGTAGTTTTGTCACACAGATAAAAGATAGTATTGATAAGATTGGTACACATAAGACGATAGAGGAACAATCAGAGTTCATCTACGATAGTCCATTCTCATCACACGATAATAACATAAGAGTTTTAGAGAAGATAGTATCAGAGAATACGAAAGATAAGATTACTTTTGATAAGGGCGGTAAGATGAAGGTTGATGTTGAAACCGCAAAGATGGTTATAGAGTTCTATAATAAACTAGACGAGTATCCAGAATTACAAGAGAAGTTTAGAAAGATGATGAATGGTAATGTTCAAGGTATGAAGACAATAAAGAATGCCGTAGGTTCATTTATTCCAGTGGATCAGATGACACCTATAGCCAGCATTGGTAACATGAAAGCGCCACATACATACAGACGAGCATACGCTCTGAACGCAAAGAAGAAGAAGAAAGAGACCGCAAAGGGACCTGGACTTGGAACGTTTATACCAATGACATCAATAACAGCAAGGAAGAAAAATGCAAGGTCTAGTTAAAGAAGTTAATAATTGGAAAAATTTTACAATTATGGCGAAGGCGTCAATGTATGCCTATAAAGATTTAAACG
>Ga0209535_1000832_pt1 | contig 21431 bp, 25 predicted proteins | sample LinPmetageLP28_FD_184041 | JGI IMG/M metagenome (GOLD analysis project Ga0209535, IMG submission 184041) | Marine viral communities from the Pacific Ocean - LP-28 (SPAdes) (version 2) | ecosystem: Environmental > Aquatic > Marine > Oceanic | place: Pacific Ocean | collected 2009-08-22
CTGTTGAAATAATGAAATATATCTTTGTAGTAGGTGCTCCAGGTTCACGCTGGAGTGGTGTGGCCAAGAGCATCTACTTCTCAGAACAAATTGATCAATCAGACGACACACCTGAAAGAACTTATTTTAATCCCAATAGTCCTGCCAAAGCCAAACAGTTGATGCATAGAGGTGCTTACTTTGATCCTGGAATGGAGTTTGGCAATGAACTTGAAAATTTTGACAAGTTGTCAAAACAAGATCTTGCAAAAATATTTGACGCTCCTTTTAAAGGTTCTGATCAAATCAGAATAATAAAAAGTCATGTCCTCAGTAATCATTTAGATAAACTTGCTGACTTGTTTAATGATCCTATTGTGTTGGTTTATAGACACGACGAAGATTGCTTTAATTGGTGGAACCAGGCTGGAGGTTGGAACATCACTTATCCCAATTACCAATGGTATAAAAATAACGAAACTATAAAAAAGCATATTGCCGTACAAAATCAATCCATAAGAAACTTTGTTAGCAAACACAGATTGTATTCTTTAAACGACAACATTCAACTACAAAAAACACTAGGAATCCAAAGTATGAGTTATTTGCGGTTTACAGATGTAGAAGTATATTGTAAAATAAAGAATGAATCACAAAATTCTTAATCAATTAATAGTGGATCTTGGTAAAGGTGAGATAACACCTGAATACATCAAGAGCACCTTTGATATAGATTTAGACAAAAATTATAACAATGTAGAACAGTATGCACGAGCAATCGATGATGCAGTCCTGCACAGGTACTTTTCTAAGGTGTGGCAATCCGACATGAAAAAATGGAAACACAGTGGACTACAACTAATTGATGAAGTCAATAAATTAAGACCAAGAGCAGTGCTTGATGTAGGGTGCGGTTATAACGAGTTCAAAGGCAAGATTAATTTCCTAACCGGTATAGATCCTTACAACGACAACGCAGATATTAGAATAAACACAATCGATTATAAACCCAAAGAAAAATTTGATGTGATATTGTGCCTTGGATCCATTAACTTTGGCTCGCAGTCTAAGATAGAAACAGAAGTTGCCCATTGTGCCAGTCTGTTGGAGCAGGACGGTATCATGTTCTTTAGGGTCAACCCAGGTGTTCCACACGACAAACCAGAGTCTAAATGGATTCACTTCTTTGCTTGGAATGTGCCCTTCATAATAGATCTAGCCAACAAGTTAAATTTAAAAGTATTAGATATTAGAGACGATAGCAACAAGAGAAAATACTTTGTTTATAGGAAAATCTAAGCAAAAACACACATAATAACAATAGACAAATGCTTTTTCTGTGCTACAATAAACGTAAATACACAAGATGCAAAAAAAAACAAATAGTATCTTAGAAGAATTATCAAAGGTAAGGTTCACTAAAGAGCCCGAAAACTTTGTAGAACATCGTGCTTCTCATATAATTGACAGTGCAATAAACCTTATACATTATATTAGAGAAAATTTTAATGCTCAAACAGCATACACTTTAGAAAAAAAATTCAACAGTGCAATCAAAAATCTAGACAGTAATAAATTTCATAAAGGCGTTTCTAGACTAAAAGAACTCAAAGATGTCAAACAGTCTTTCACCGTCAAACAAGGTGAATACAAAGACGAGGAATAAAAATGCTTATCGAAGACATTCTTAATGAGTTTAAGAGAACACATTTAGAACACATAGAAGACATAGTGCTTACCCAAGGCTATAATGGTGGCAAGGCAGTGATAGATTATTATAAAGGTTTGCTTGTTACCCTACAAGGAACCACTGTTAATCCTGTACAGGTTAGTGTCAAATGGGACGGTGCTCCTGCTGTAGTGTGTGGAATAAATCCAGACAACGGTAAATTTTTTGTTGGGACCAAATCGGTTTTTGCACAAAGTCCTAAAATAAATTATACCAAAAATGATATCGCTCGTAATCACGGTACAGATGATCTTGGACAAAAACTTTTAAAGTGTTTGGTTCATCTTAAAAAAATTAATATTCAAGGAGTTGTACAAGGTGACTTATTGTTTACTGAAGATGATTTAAGTAGAAAACCAATTGGTGGTAAGCAACATATAACTTTTACTCCTAACACAATAACTTATGCAGTACAAGAAGGTACAGATATTGCAAAACAAGTTGAAGCGGCCAAAGTCGGTATAATATTTCATACAACATATACAGGCGACAGTCTAGGAGACATGAATGCATCAGCAGGAGTTGATGTACAAAGTTTTACAAAATCACCTAACGTGTTTTTTGATAACGCAACGTACAAGGATGTTTCAGGCAGTGCAAAATTTACTAAAGATGAAACTGCATTGTTTATGCAACAGGTAGATAACTTAGAAAAACTTTTGCAATCGGTTCCAAGAAATTTAAGTGACATGTTTAAAGGCAATCAAGACTTTGTTCCATACTTTCAAATGTTTATTAATGATCAAGTAAGGCAAGGTAAACTTCCAACCAATGCAAATTTATTTGTAAACGATTTTAAAAAGTTTTACACAAATAGAATGCAACAACAAATTGCAGGACTTAAAGCACAAAAGGCTCTAGCACTTAGACAAGAAAAAATGAAACAGATGCCTGTGTTTTTAAACAGACTGAAAAGACCATTACAGGCCATGCTTAACTTTTACAAGCAGACACAATCAATGAAAACATTAATTTTAAAAAAAATGAATCAAGCAATGCAGATTGGATCATTTAGTCAAACTGAAAATGGATTGGAAGTTACAGAACCTGAAGGATTTGTTGCAGTTGATAAACAAGGTGGTGCTGTAAAATTAGTAGATAGATTAGGATTCAGTAGAAGAAATTTGACTGTTATCAACAAATTCAAACCATCTTAATAATTCATTATTGATTGAAGGAATTAAATTTAGTTTATTATAAAAAGTTTTTTTATTATGTTCTCTTATTTCTGTTGTTTGTTCATATAATTTGTGCCAATTGCTAGACTTTAAATTTGTAATTAATTTAACAATCTTATCGATCCTTTTATCGCAATCATGTGTTTCATCGTAAGATTCGTCAAATACTGTTTCAAAAGTTTTAAATCCAAGTTTTTTTAATTTTTTAAGATATGCAAAATTGCCATGCACAATAAAAATGTGTCCAGCAATTATTGGTTTCCATATCTTCTCTGTCATAAAAACATCGTTACAGTTGTCGTTTGTTTCTGACACTATACTTAAACCTGTTTCGTTGTAGGGTTTTTCATATATTTCTTGATCACAATCATACATTGGATAGGTTTGTGTATTATCCAACCAAGGCAATTCATAGGCAGGGTTCAGTTTTACCGGATGATCTCTATGATGAGTAAAACTATATAAACTTTTTTCTAACAGATTAACATCTAATAGTTTTTCATAAAGTTTTGCTCTATGTTTTCTAGGTTGCTTATTAAGATATAAAAAATCATATTTTTTAACTGAATGGTCAAACTGTAACTGAGGTTTAGTATATTTTTTGCTCATTAGATACCAAAACCAACTGTGTTGACCATGCCATAGAAATCTATTTTTGAATCCTGTTGGAAAATACTTAGAGTTTTCAAAATTTTCTTTTGATTCCCATGAACATGAAACGATTATTTTAAAGCCTAGTGTTTCAAGTTTAACGATTCTATTTTTTAATTCAATATCAAAATCTTTATTTCCTTGTAATCTTTGATTACGATGTTTTACATCTAGCAGTGCAATTTTTCTGTCATAATCAGAAAGATTAAATTGATGAAGGGTATAATATTCTCCGGTCATTTCAAATTTTTGATTAGGTAAGTTGTTTAGTTTTATAAATCCTTCAGTGGCCAGGTGATCTCCAGTTTTCATTATGTCAGTTAGAATAAAATTGGTCTGGGCCATTGGGTAAATATGTTTATGTTAACACCTTTTTTACAGTATGTATCCGAAGCAAGAATCGTGAGACGACAAGATGACTTGTCTAGATACACTTATGGAGAAATTGAGGATAAGATCTACCTGAGTTTTATGTCATTGGCACTATTAAACAAGTTTGGAACATTCAAATCATTTGTAAAACAATATTCCAATGCAACTTTAACCTACGGTGGCTTTGAAAGAGTGAGAACAACAGCGAACGATCTACACAATATGCTGGCAGTGGTAGACGGAAACAAAGACATATTAGATAAACTTTCAAACAAAGGTCAAGCAAAAGCCATGAGAGAAAGACATGTATTACCAACAATGTCAGTGAAAAGATGGTTGAGAACACAAGACAATGATTACAACTTCTTGGCCCAACTAGAAAGATCACTTGGCATAACAAACAGTGACTACAAAAATTTAAGAATAGCAATTAGTGACTTTAATAATTTAGATAGCCGTAGAAAAAAAGTTACAGTTACAAGATTGCTACAAGCATTAAGATCAAAACTTGCAGGCACAGACATTGCCAAACAAGTAGACAGACTAGCAGGTAACAAAGCATTAGAGTTAGACAACGTAGTCGACGCTGAACAAACAACCAGACCAAGCGATATGACTGCTGATGAACTAAACGCATACAGAATACTAGTTGGTCCAACCAATGTTAGACGTGCCAAGATAGCAGTTGATCAGGCACGACAAGGAAAAGGATTAGCGGGTCCTCTTGCCGCGAGTTACTATCCCATAATGAAAATGATAGATGACATTGCCAAAGGTGGATTTACTTTCGTAAAATTACTTCAAACAATAGCAGACCGAGCCAAACGTAGCAAAAAATAATGGTCCAACAATGGCTACACCGAAGTTATGGTAAAATCAGCGAAGTCACTTTAGATATCAAAAAATGTGAAGTTGTTAAAGAATTTCATCGTCATGACATCAAGAATAAAAGATCTAGACAAATAAAGGCTCGAGACAGTTTTTATCATTCTTTTTACAGAGAACTTACCTGTTTGCAAAGACTAAAAGGGGCAAAACATTTCCCCCAGTTGCTAGATTACAACAAAGAAGACATGTGGATAAAAATGACCTATTGTGGCACTCCTTACCCTGTAGACAAAACACCACGAGATAACAAAAGTGAACTGATTCCACAAGCACAAAAAATCCTAGAAACTTTACAAGAAAAAAAGATCAAGTATCCGTATAAAAAATTTATGCAAATAGATAAGGCAAAAGGTCTAAGTTATCCTTTTTTTACTGCTACAAATCTCCATATCCTTGATAACGTGTTACATCTAATTGATTTTGAAACCTCTTATCCTGTAGACAGCGACTATGACAAATATTTTAGTGAAGAATTCAAACAAGGTTACAAAGACTGGTCTGCTGAAGAATTTATGGAATTATTTAAAAAACTTGCTGTAGATGACGAATCTGAATTAAGTAGTAAAGTATATCTAAAATCCAATGAAAAACAATTTGTGAAAACACACGCACCACACATCAGAAAAAAATGGCTTAACTATCAAAATAATTCTGTTGGAGATAATGTTACTGATAGAATTAAAAAGTTTGGCATATTGAATTACGCAGGTCCCGAAAAAACAATGATAGACATAGGAGCCAATCATGGCAAATTTGGCATAGATTTACAAAATAATTTTAGGCACATTGATTGTGTAGAACCCTTTTGTTCAGCACCAGACCCTATACCAACCAACATGAGTTGGCATTCTATGGGTTTTAAACAATTTGTAGGCACAAACAAACAGCAATGGGATCTTGTTTTAACTTTTGCTTGTACAATACAAATTGCCGATATTGATCTAATGAAAGAAGCAGATATTGCCAAAAGCCATTATGACTTGATAAAAACTAACGGGTATCTCATTTATGAAACACAAAAACAAAGCGGCAGGCCAGCAAATGGTGAGCATGTCCAAAAAATTGTTAATGCATTCATTAAACTTATGGGAAAACCTATAAAGTCCGGAAAAGCCAGGCGCGGTGGCAGAATGTACTATGTTTTTAATAAAAAATAGCCATTTTGGTAATATTATCACAGAATTTACCAACCTTTACCATAAATATTAGCAACTTGATTCCTGAGCGGGATCAAAGTCATTATAATCAGAAAAAAAGGAGGATTAAAAATGGCAACGGAAAACAACACGACATTCGTGGCAGGAACACAATCTTTTCTAGGAAAAGAACTTGAGTTCATCACGATTGATGCAGGTGAGGAGTTAGCGAATCACTTGTTAAAAAACGAAACAGCAAACGCTATCGAAAACACAGTTAGAGTATACGGTAACATCGTAGGTTCTGGCCCATTATTCGATACGAATGCTTCAAGAACATACATCGTAGAAGGTACAGACATGTTCGTTGGTGCACCAGCAGGTGCAGGCGGCACTTTTACTTTCACTGAATCAGGTGCAGACGGTTCGTCAGTAGGAACACTACTTGCGGCACTTAAAGCATTAGGTACAGTCGATGGTATTGACTTAAACGACTCTGGCACTACTGCCAAAATCGAAAACTTAGAAATATAATAGGAAAGGGAAATAAATTATGCCAATATCAAGAAATAACTTTACAGCTCTACCTGTTGCGGCAGAGTTAGAAGGTGTAGATGTATCTTACTTCACAGTAGATTTCATCAACGCAATGAACGCAGAAGTTGGGGATCCACAAGCGGGTTCACAAGTTGCTGGATTAGCACTAGTAGAAGCGGCTATCATGAACCAAGGAATCAACATCTTGGCTCAAGGTCCGTTAGGAAACTCAAACACAGAATGTACTTACATGGTAAGAACTGACAGTTTGGATGTTGCTAACCACATAACTGCAAACGGTCTAAGAGATGCAATCAGAGCGGTTGACACAGCAGGAAGAGCGGCAAGTGCCACTCCAAGAAACACTGCTAACATATCATCTGCGACAGTAACGGCTAAAACGTTAACAATCGCTGTTTAATAACATAGGAGGAATAGACAATGACAACTAAAGTAAATCCTACTAAAGCAAACACAACTGATCACCTTTCAGGTAAGACGATCACGGCTGTGACTGTAGACTTTGCAGTTAACGGTACGAACTTCGCTTCTACTGAAATGGGACCATTGGGTGCGGTGCAAACAGCAATAGCGACAATGACGCAAGAAGCAACACCAATCATCATTACTAAATTAAGAAGTGATGGTTCGAATGACGGTCAAGTATTTGACATGGTATTCGAAGGTGAGTTCGGAACTGACACGTACGATGGTTCTAACTCTGAGGCTTTCGCGGCATACCTACAAACTGTAGTAAGACTGTTAACATCAGTTGGTGCAGGACCAGTGAACTTATCAAGTGCAACTGTTGTAGCGGCTACGGCGGCATCATTCTAATCTAATTAGACTGAAGTACAATTACCAAAGAGGGCGGATCTTTAATTAGGTTCGCCCTTTTTTTATGATTAAATAATCACATGCCAACGCACCTAGAAGAAGCCATAAAAATAATCGTTGGTCCTGACTCAAAACTGCGGGACAAGACACCCCGCATCTACTCGATGCCCAAGGACGAACACATGCCAAAGCAGTTCACCAACCTAAAACGTATGAGATTCTTAAATCATGATGTCAGTGCCGGCAGAAACATAAAGAGATGGTTATGGAGAGACTATCACCCAGAGATAATATTACAGGAACCCCCGTTCAACAAGTACGAGGACCAAAGTGAAATCTTTACATTGATCAGGAAACCAGATGATCGTTGGTGGTCAGGTATCAAGGACATGATCTATTTTATGCCATGGTACACTTGGTGGACCAATGAAAAAATAATGACACAGTGGCCACACTTCAATAGAGGCACTCTGAGACTACATGACGTGATGCAAGAAGTCAATCCACAACACCTTATCAAGTGTGACGATGGGTTGAATGATAGAGTGATCAAATTCGCAAAGAAACATGGATTGCTATGCTTTGGTAACATACCTCATGAAAAAGCACTAAGACATTCCAAACCAGACATAAAGAAGTTAGAAGACATAGGTGTGCGTGAGTTGAAGACATGGCTCCGGAAAAATCCTAACAGGCAGAAACAGTTGGACGAATACATCGAACCAGACTGGCAATATTGGGAAAAGGTGGAGTACCAGGACTGATGCACCAATACATGATACACACCCTAGTTGACATAACCCAACACGGAGACTTAAAAAAAACATTTCCTTTCACAAGCAAAAGTGGGGAACTAATTCACGATAAAGACTCCCTTTTAGTTGCAAAAAATCAGCAGTCAAACTTCACAACTCTCTTACAAACTTTACAGTTAAGGGGTAACATAGTCTGGGAACATTCGCCAATTAAAATTCACGAAAACATTGCCAATATGCGTTTTGGTACTGCTTATTTTGGAAAACATTACATATGGAATTTTATGTGGCAAGTTGAACAATCAGCCTTATATGAAAGTGAAAATGATCGTTATGGACAACTAAAAGAAGATTTCGATATTGTGCCTGTAATTAACTTCTGTAAAGAGACAGCAACATTTCCTGCCAGTGCTTTTATGACCAAAGATAATCATAATATAAACACCTACTTTTCTTATGTGCCAAATGAAAATAAATAAATGTGTTAAAGGCACTCATAGGCACACCAGGCAAATTTCAGGCACAGCAAGTGTAAACGGAATAAAAATATGAGTACTACAGAGTTAGAAAAACAGAATTTAGAAGCACACGTTGACTTATGCAGTGAACGTTACAAAGGCCTGCATGACCGTTTATCAGCCATTGAATTTAGTTTAGCAAGAATGAACGAAAACATGACAGCAGGACAAAAATCAACATCAAAGACTTTAATTGCCACAGCAGGCACAGTGATAGCAGGACTGCTTTCAACTGTTGTTGTGGTTCTAATGAAATTTTAATCAATTAAAACACAAATATGAAATGTCAAATTGCTCGAGGAATTCGAGTGCTCATCTCCAAAGAAGAATACAATTTTGTTTTGTTAATGCGAGACAAAGTGCCATTCTTATTGAACAAATTACCAATTGAACAACAGATGTTGGCACAAAAACTTGGTGATAAAACCATATTTGTAAGAAAAAAACTTACCCATACCACACAGTACAATTTAAATAAGAACATAAAGTTCTTATATGAATAAAAACGAACTATTAAAACAGATACATCATTACAACTTGGGTGGCAAGTTGAAAGGTCTTGCGGAAAAGGATGAGCAACGTAGACCATTTAGGCACTTACCCAAACAATTTAGCAAAGGCATATTGATTGGCAACATTGCCATTGTCCCCAAAAAAGCCACTGAAACAAGATACAACTATGTCATTGCTGACATGATTGAAGCAAAAGTGTTGTATGAAGATATAAGTCTCAAACAAACAGCAATTATGATTGCACACTATCTAGCAGAAGGCAACACTCCACCTAATAACATACTGGATCAAGATAGGGAATTTGCCTCAAAACTGTTTGATATTAGCAATTTTAAACGTATGCAAAAAGAAGCACATAAAGAAAGCGACGAAGATCTAGAATTTATGTATGAGACTAAATTTTTACAAGCCAATAGAAAAGCAGACGAAATAAAGCAGTTTATCCAGTCAAATTTTAACAGCCTGTTCAGTTGATGACTTGCTAAATAAACACATGCAATCATTTGAATTAACACAACCAGTATCTAGTGCAGTTTTATTGAAGCAGTTTGAGTCAAGATTTGGCCAAACAATGAATTTAGCTGACTTAGACAAAACACAATTAGAAGATTTAGCCAATGGTGTAAGAACAAAAATACACACAATCACTGACAACTTACATTTTGGCAAAGAGTTAAAAGATAATGAATATCAAAAGAGTCAAATGATGTTAGACATTTTAAATCAAAGTATTAAAGAGTATGGTGGAGCCCAAATGGATCCACAAGCAAAGGCGGCGGCACAGGGCATGTCAGCACAAAACAAATTAGAAAAAGGTCAAGCACTAACACCAGATGAAAGAAAAACTGTGGCAAAAGTTTTACCTAAGGAAATGGCAAAAATGCCAAAAGGAACAGGCAAAATGGTTGCCAGTGAAGGTGTAGAAGAACAATCAGAATTAATATTAGCGGCTAAAGACATGATGGACAAAGTCACAGGTTACTTAGAAGATCTAGCATCAATGAAAACAGAAGGCATGTTAGAACTTGCAGACAGAATTAGAGACGAAATGGGTGCAGACAAGGCTGATGCTTTTATACAAAAAATTCAACCAGCACTCGAACAAGCAGAATCAACACTTACTCAAACTAGACAAGACTTAGATCAAGGTGTAAGAATACTTACAGGTGAAGAGACAGCAACTGACACCATCGGCGCTGACACAGACACCATGAACACTGACGCTGACCTAGACAGTTTAGAAAATCCAGAAGCAGATGAATTTGGAGCCACTGATGCAGAAGCAGGCGGCACTGAACCAGAAGGCAGAGAACAGAGAGAGTCTAAAGAAGTGTTTGAAACTTCAAATAGAATCTACGCCAAACTAGCAGGGAAGTAATTCCATGCGTTTTCAAGAGTTTCGATCTACAAACAAAGAATTAGAATCAGCATTGGTTAATACACTGACAAATATGCGAGGTGATGCAAATGATGATGATCAAACAGCACAGATAAGTTTTGATGCTCTTGACCAAATAATGAAGAACACTGGTTATCCAACATTTAATTACGACCTATTTAAATCAATCTATGACAACGGCGACATACTTAAAAATGTTGTTGACGATTTTGATCAAGAAAAAATTGTTCTCAAAACAGAAAAGCAGGCTGAAAAAGATCCCTCAATGGATTTTGACGATCAAGGTTCTACTGACAAGGTTAAACAGATGGCTAAGTCAGCGATGAACAGACGAAAATAATACGCATAATTACATACATGACAGATAAATTACTCCAAATGGATTTGGAATCCTTGAAGTTAGGATTACTGTCCTCAAATAAATTTTGGAATAAAAAACTAATTATTTTTAACACCGCAAGTTTATGTGGTTTTACAAAACAATTAGCAGACTTTCAAAAAATTTTTATTGCTGGACTTGCAGTGCCAATAGCAATACCTACTAACGATTTTGGTAAACAAGAACCTGGTGACGATTACGAAATTTTACAATTTGCAAAAAAAACATACGGAGTTACTTTTCCTATTTGCAAAAAAACAGATATTAATCATAAATTTTTTAAAACTTTTGGACAACCCGATTGGAACTTTAACAAGTACCTTTTTACAGTAGATCATAATTTTGTACAAAAATTCAGTTCGGCTAAAAGTCCTCATGAGGTGGTTGCATATGTCTAATACTTTTTGCAATTTTCCATGGAAACAAATTTATGTAGCAACTTCTGGGCATCAAAGACTTTGTTGTCAAAATATTGAAAACATTGAAAAAGCAGATGGCTACAAGCAATACAATATGCTTCATGATGAAATTACAGATTGTTGGAATAGTGAATACATGAAAAAAATGCGGCTGGCAATGATCAAAGGAGAAAAAGTTGCAACATGCTCAAAATGTTATACACAAGAACAGGAAGGATATAACTCCTTAAGAAATACAGCAGGAAAAGATTATTTTATTAAAAATACAAATTTAGACGGTAGTCTAAATTATCTACCAACTGATTTAGAATTACATTTTGGTAACTTGTGCAACTTATCTTGTAAGATGTGTAGTCAACAGTTTTCTCATACTATAGGAAAAGAATTATTAAAGATGGGAGATGCTGATCCAGAATTTTTAACGTGGGTCAAAAAAGAAAGTGGGGTAGTAAACAACTGGACAGGTCAATTAGATGTAGTCTACGACTGGTTCAAAAATGAAAAAATTAAAAACAGTATTTTTGCTTTTGTTAGTGAACATGTTGAAGAACTTAATATTATAGGAGGTGAGCCAACGGTGATTAAAGAATTTTTTGAACTGTTAGAATTCTGTCACAAAGCGGGTACGCTACAAAATAAGTCGATAATGATTCACAGTAATATGACAAATATAAATCCAAAACTAACAGACTGGTTGGGTAGTATGAAACGATGGTCAGTTGCGGCAAGTATAGATGGTATTGATGAAAGAAATAGATATATTAGATATCCGTCAAACTGGAGAAGTATTTTAAAAAATTTAGATTTTTATAAAAACATTACCAATAAATTTACAAACGGATACGTAAGTTTTGGTCCTGCCATACAACTTTTAAATGTTGATCATATTGTTGACTTATTTGAATTTTTTCAAAGTCAAACAGTAACACAATTTGGTAATTTCTTTTCACATGTAAAACACCCAATAATATGTGATTATGATATCTTGCCTACTGATTATAAACAAAAAGTTGCTGACCATTTAACAAAAAATTTACATAAAATTAGAATTAAAAATTTTAAACATGAGATAGAAACACACGTTAACGGACTGCAAAGAGAATTATATAGTGAGGAACAAAAATTGAATTATCAAAAAATGTTTATAAGGTATAACGATTCACAAGATAGATTTAGAAATAATACAATGACATGGAGAAAATTACTGCCCGATCTCGAAAAATCTTTGCTTAACTTAGGCCACAAGTAAAGTAACAAGTTTGAAGTCTATACGATCCTTTTTCACCTTTGATACCTGTTTCAAGTGCATTAAAAAACTCTCCATGGAGAATCTCTTCTAATGATGAATGATTAAGATTTACTTTCTTATAATTACTGATAATATTTTTTGATTCATGTTGACTTAAATCACCAAGCCAACAACAAGGCGAAACATCACCATTGGCGGCAATATAAATCTCATAATTTTTATTTGCATGATCACAAGATTTACAAATTATATTTTTACTATTTAAAGATTCAACTTTAATAGGCATTCTATCGCTGTTTCCACCGGTGCCCACTTTTTGAGGCTCTAAACTAGATGACTTTTCTAAATAGTAATCATCAACTGGTAATTTGTCAAATTTTCTCCAATTTCCCAAATGATCAAAGTCTGACCATCTAGCAGATTGCTGTATATCAAATTTTCTAAAACCTAATTTAATTGCTAATTTTTTACAAGAGTCAATTTGTGATTCGTTGTGTTTAAAAACAAGCATCTGCCAAGAAGCATCTCCTCCGGCCTGAATAAAAGATTTAATATTATCCATAAGTTTTTGCCATTTTACATTCCTACGATAAAGGTGATTGGTATTCTCTAGTCCGTCGATAGCAAAAACAACAGAAACATTTAGTTTTGCCAAACCAACCCAAAATTCTTTATTTCTAGCACCACCGTTAGTATGTAATTCTAGTTTACAATTTTTATTGGTGCTCCTTAACCAAGTGTAAATGTCAAGACATTGTGGATTCATTGAGGCATCTCCTAGATTGCCACAGGAAGAAAAATGTTTTAATTGAGAAATTATTTTTGTTCCTATTTTATCCTTAAGAAAATTTAGTGTGGTATGAGTATTATTAACTTTACCTTTGTTTAGTACTCCATCAATAAAATATCTTGCACACATAGGACAGGCCGCATTACAAAAGTTTGTAAGTTCAGCGTTTATTTTATTAATATTATCAGTTGTTATATAAGGCATGTGAATATATACTTATATTGTGAAAATTACTAAAGACATCCTTGAAGACAAAGGCATAGCATATATTACAAAGTATCCTTACACAGATTTATCTAAAACAGCCAAAAATGGCAAGCGACATTATCAAACACCAGACGGAAGATCTGTGCCTAGTGTGACTACAGTGCTTTCAGCCACTAAAGACATGACACATCTAAACGCATGGAAGAAAAGAGTAGGCGAACAAAAGGCACAACAGATTGCTACTGAGTCTGCAAATATTGGTACTGTTATGCATAGGAGTTTAGAAAAACATGTCAAAGGGCAAGACAGGAAACCCGGTTCTAATTTGATACAACAAAAAGCACATGCAATGGCCAATGTGATTATTGACAACGGGCTAAAAGATGTATCAGAAGTATGGGGATCAGAGGTATCACTTTATTATCCTGAGTTGTATGCCGGTACCACTGACTTAGTTGGCGTTTACAAAGGACATCCTTTCATAGGGGATTTCAAACAAGCAAGGCGGTTAAAGAAAAAAGAATGGGTAGAAGATTATTACTTGCAGTTGACAGCATATGCAGAAGCACACAACAAACAGTACGGCACACAGATAAAGAGTGGTCGTATGTTTATATGCACACAAAAGAACGAATTTCAAACATTTGAAATAGAAAACTACGACTATTGGGTGGACCAATGGTTTCGTAAATTAGAACAATATTACAAGTCTGTCCTTTAATAAATAACACTAAATTTAGGACAAATATGGCAATTACAACTATTTCAAGAATACAACACAGAAGAGGACTTTCAACAGATCTCCCTCAATTGGCGGCAGGCGAATTAGGTTGGGTGGTTGACCAACAAAAACTTTTCATAGGTAATGGTACAGTAGCCGACGGAGCACCAGCAGTAGGCAACACAGAAATAATTACAAGCGGATCTAGTAGTTTTACAACAGCATTAAGTTATGTTTATCAAGGATATCTGGGAGGTTCAACTCCAATTGCAACAGGCGCCAGTGGTGACTTTACTAGAACAGTGCAAACCAAACTTGATGATTTTGTTTCAGTTAAAGATTTTGGCGCACTAGGAGATGGATCAACTGCTGATGTTACAGCCATACAACGAGCTCTTGATGAATTATACTGTGACACAGACAAAGATGATGAAAGAGCAAGAAGAATTTTATATTTTCCAGCAGGAGATTACAGAATAAATGCAAGTTTAAAAATTCCACCATTTGCAAATATAAGAGGTGAAGGTCCGGGAAAAACTGTTATTGTTCAAAGTGCAAGTGCACCAGTAGCAGTGTTTGAAGACGACGAAAAACAAGTTTTTGGATCTATTGGTGGCAGTTCAGCAACTACTCCAACTAAAATAAACATTGAAGGCATAACATTTCAAAACGGGTCCAGCTACGGTGGAGTTAGCATTGACAATGCAACTAATGTTAGATTCGAAAGATGTGAATTTAAAGGCGCTTATGTATCAGGTGGTGCAGACAATACAAATTCAAAAGGTGTTACTGTAAGATCAACAACTGCTTTACCTTGCAGAGATATTGTGTTTGATGCTTGTCTCTTTACAAAATTTGCTAGATTAGCAGATCTTTCTCAAGACTCAACAAGTATTAAATTTGTAAACTGTGATTTTAAAACTGGTCTCTACGGAATAATTGTAGGTGACGAACTTGACGGATCATCAACTGGTAATACAATTGGAGCAAAAGACATAAAAGTTTCAAATAGTCAATTCAACACAATTGGATTAAATGGCATAAGAGTCAAAGCACAATCAGGCTCAGCAACTGGCACAGTAGGAGAAGTAAGAAATTTTGTAAGTATGGCAAACTTTTTTGCAGAAGATGTTGGAACCAATTTTGATTCAGTTGATTCAACTGTTAACACTAGTCCAGCAATTCAATTTGACACAGATGAGTGTACCAGCATAGCAGATTTTTTTGATGCTACGCAAGACAGACACCATGAAATAAATCCTTATGTTGAAGTTCAAGGTATAGGATATCATACTAGAGCAATTAAACAAACTACCCTTTTAGACAACATCGAATCGGCCACCAGACTTTTACAACTGCCAGCACTAGCAGGTAAACGTATCGAAATAAAATACAAAATGGAAAGAAGCGGAAATCTTAGAACAGGAACATTTTGTATAAGTGCAAGTACAAGTGGAGTTGCTTTCCAAGATGATTTTATTGAATCAGATGGAGATGTAGGCGTGACACTTTCAGCAGTTCTAAGCAACTTAGATTCAACAGCTGGTAATGAAACCGTGGAAGTGAAATACGTGACCACTGACGACAGTTCTGCAGTCACTATGGACTATGTTATATCCGAAATGGTATAACCAACAGTTGTAAAAAAATTATCTACACACATAACTTTCTATAGACAATCTTGTTAAATTATTTTATAATAGCACATAATAAAAGATAATTTTAAACGCTATGATAAAAAATATACAAAATACCCTTATTCAAAAAAATACGATAAATACGCACATTCAAAACAAGAAAATCAACGGAACAAATAAACTTATTATGCCATCGACCAATACTGCAACTATTCAAATTGAAAAAAGGGATGGCAGAAAAGAAATTTTAAACATTGACAAAATTCATTTTGTAGTGGAAGAAGCCTGCGAAGGTCTTGCAGGGGTCAGTGCTTCCTTGATTGAAATGAATGCCAACATACAATTCTATGATGGCATGACAACAAAAGATATTCAAAATGTTTTGGTAAGATCAGCAAATGATTTAATCAGTCTAGAAGCACCCAACTATCAATATGCCGCGGCAAGATTACTTTTATATGATGTGAGAAAAGAAGCACATGGTCAATACGAGTACATGCCTTTTTTAAAACTAATTTTAAGAAATATTAGATTAGGGGTGTATGACAAAGGCATAGTTGACAAATATACTAAAACTGAATTAAAAAAATTCAACACATGGATAAGAAGAGATAGAGATCTTAAATTTACCTATGCAGGTTTAAGACAGGTTGTTGACAAATATCTTGTACAAGATAGAAGTTCGGGTGCTTTATATGAAACACCACAGGACATGTACATGATGATTGCGGCTACTCTGTTTGCATCTTATCCTACAAAAACAAGGATGACATATGTTAAAAAATATTATGATGCAATTTCACTACACAAAATCAACATACCTACACCGGTTATGGCAGGTGTTAGGACGCCTATCAGACAGTTTGCAAGTTGCGTTCTCGTTGACAGTGACGACACTTTGTCTAGCATTTTTAGTAGCGATATGGCCATTGGTCTTTATGTGGCTCGTAGGGCAGGGATTGGTATCAACGCTGGTAGGATCAGAGGTATCAACTCAAAAATAAGAGGTGGTGAAGTACAACACACAGGCGTCATTCCATTCCTTAAAAAGTTTGAATCAACTGTGAGATGTTGTACACAGAATGGAGTGCGTGGAGGAAATGCAACGGTGCACTTTCCAATATGGCACCAAGAAATTGAAGATATTTTAGTTTTAAAAAATAACAAAGGTACAGAAGACAACAGAGTAAGAAGAATGGATTACTCAATACAAATTAGTAAATTATTCTATGAAAGATTTATAAACGATGAAGAAATAACTTTGTTTTCGCCACACCAAGCACCAGGCTTGTATGATGCGTTTGGTATGCCAGAATTTGATGAATTGTATTTGAAATATGAAAAAGACAAAACTGTTCCTAAGAAAACAATTAAAGCACAAAGTTTATTTTTTGACTTGTTAAAAGAAAGAGCAGAAACTGGTCGTATCTATATCATGAACATTGACCATGCTAACACCCATTCGAGTTTCAAAGACAAAGTCTCAATGAGTAACTTATGTCAAGAAATTACTCTGCCAACTAAACCAATTACTCACATTGATGATGAAAAAGGAGAAATTGCTCTTTGTATTCTTTCTGCTGTAAATGTTGGAACGATTAACAATCCAGATGAACTAGAAAATTTATGCGACTTGAGTGTGAGAGCCTTGGACGAAATAATCGACTATCAAGACTACCCAGTCAAGGCCGCAGAAGTTAGCACCAAAGCTAGAAGAAGTTTGGGTGTTGGTTACATTGGGTTGGCACACTACTTGGCAAAACAAGGTCACAAATATTCAGACAAAGGTGCTTGGGACGCCACAGACAGACTGTCAGAAGCATTCCAATACTATCTATTGAGAGCAAGTAATTTACTTGCACAAGAAAAAGGAAAATGCACAGGGTTTGAAAGAACAAAATACTCAGACGGACAACTGCCAATAGATCATTACAAGAAAGAAGTTGACGAAATTGTGCCACACAAACAGAGAATGGCTTGGGAGAGTTTAAGAAAAGACATTGCCAAACACGGGTTAAGACACAGCACATTGTCAGCACAGATGCCATCAGAATCAAGTTCAGTTGTGTCAAATGCTACAAATGGTATAGAACCACCAAGAGCATTAATGGCAATTAAGAAAAGTAAGAAAGGTCCGCTGAAGCAGATAGCACCAGGATTCCCTAAACTAAAAAATGATTACACTTTGCTTTGGGAAATGAAGGGCAATAAAGGCTATATCAACATTGTGTCTGTGATGCAAAAATATTTTGATCAGGCTATATCTGGTAACTGGAGTTATAATCCGTTACAATATGATAACAATGAAGTACCATTAAGTGTAATGGCCACTGACCTATTAACAACATACAAATACGGATGGAAAACAAGTTATTATCAAAACACTTACGACTTTAAAGGCGAGGAAGAAGAAGTACAGCCTGCAGGATTAGGAGCAGTTGTAGAAGAGGATGAAGGCGAAGATGTTATTTTACCACACGAAACTGATCACGTAAATGGCACAGGCAAAATAAATATCAACACTGAAGATGGTGAGTGTGATGCCTGCACCATATAATCAAAAATGACTAAAACTGTTTTTAACAAAAAAAATATAGATTTCACAAAACAACCCATGTTCTTTGGTGAAGATGGAGGAGTACAGCGATACGACGAATTTAAATATCCACAATTTGACAAATTAAATCAAACAATGATCGGTTACTTTTGGAGACCCGAAGAAGTTTCTTTACAGAAAGACAGAGCAGACTTTCAAGGATTTAGACCAGAACAAAAACACATATTCACATCTAACTTGAAATACCAGACACTGTTGGATTCAGTGCAAGGCAGAGGACCAAGTCTTATGTTTTTGCCATATGTTTCAAATCCTGAACTAGAAGGATGTATTGTAACTTGGGACTTTTTTGAAACTATTCACTCAAGATCCTACACACACATTATGAAAAATGTGTACAGTGATCCTAGTGAAGTGTTTAATACTATTTTAAATGATAAAGAAATTTTAAAAAGAGCAAAAAGTGTAACAGGTGAGTATGACAAGTTTGGTAAAATAGCATTGGATCATGCAGTAGGCAAAAAAGTAGATATGATTGATCTTAAAAAACAATTATATCTAGCAATGAACACAGTAAACCTATTAGAAGGTTTAAGGTTTTATATTTCATTTGCTTGTACCTTTGCATTTGGTGAACTAAAACTTATGGAAGGTTCAGCAAAAATACTTTCATTGATTGCTAGAGACGAAGCAACACACTTGAACTTGTCAACACACGTGATCAAAGCATGGCAAAAAGGTGACGATCCTGAAATGACCAAAGCAATGAAAGGCACAGAAAAAACTGTGATCCAGATGTTTAAAGATTGTGTTGAAGAAGAAAAAGCATGGGCAAAACATTTATTCAAAGATGGTTCGATCATTGGACTAAACGAAAAACTACTTGGACAATATGTTGAATATATTGCAAACAAAAGGCTTAGGGCACTAGGATATGACCCTCTTTATGATATTTCAGCAAATGCAAATCCACTTCCATGGACACAACATTGGCTAAGTTCAAAAGGTATGCAGGTAGCACCCCAAGAAACAGAAGTTGAATCTTATATCGTTGGCGGAATCAAACAAGACGTCAAACAAGGACAATTCTCAAAATTTAAACTGTAGGTTACAGATCAACTGTAACAACCACCATTTGTTCCTTTCATAAATATTTGTATGTCAAGAAACCTATGTCGCCATGCAGACCTTGGAAGAACAGGTCATATTTGTACCACAGTGATAGGAGCAAGAGCCACCCAAAATTCTGTTTTTGCTAATGGAATTCCTGTATTGCGACAAGGAGATCCTGCTTTCCCACATTTAATTAAGAGAGGAAAGTTTTGTGTAGGACATTTTGCTAGAGTAAACAGTGGATCAAGATCAGTTTTTTGTTTGGGTATACCAGTTGCAAGAGTTGGAGATAGTTTCGATTTTGGAAGAATGATCAGAGGATCCGGTAACGTGTTCGCAGGAGGTTAATATGCCAGTAAATCAAGGTCTTAAAACATTAATAGAATCAACTCCTAATTTCAATAATCAGCATGTTCAAAATTTAATTGCTCCGGTAAACATTGGCTTTGTCACAAAGACAAGAACACTAGTTCAAAAAACAAACGCCAGCACTGTGCTAACTGTGAGTCAAAGAAATGATCTTAATGCAACATTAAACATTCAAGCACATTTGAACTTAGGCAAAGTGCTAGAAGATCTTGATCTTCACACAACAAAAATTTACACTGGTGCCCTTGGCCAGGCTAGAGATGACAATCCTGTAAGTCTGTTTCTCGATCATGTGCAAACTGTTCAAGGTTTTATTACAACAATTCCTAATCTCTATGGTTACACAGCAGATTCTATAAACAAGGGTGTTGCAGGACATTTTGGCACAGTAAGCGGCTCAGTGACTTCAGCAATGGATACATTAAAAGAAGCAGTGGTACATATTAATTCTAAATCTGAAAGCACCGACACTGCATTCCAAACAGCCGCTCAGAATCTAATAAATTTTTTAGACAGTTTGGGGGACAGTTCAAGTTTTGATGAAAGCACTTTTAACAGTCTACAATCAGCATTTCAAACAGCGGCAAACAATTTTGATACAGAACTAAAAAATGGAGACTACACTGTATTTAGAACCAACATGATTAATCAAAGAAAAATTATAGTTGATCAAATAGCATTAGAAGTTGCTAATCTTGGAACTATAGACACTTACAACGAATCTTTAGCATCAGTAAGCATTTATTCTGCTTTGGCTGAAGACACTGATGTAAGAAATTTAATAATTCAATCAAGTCAAAACAACACTTTTAAAAGTTATTTTGAAAATTATTCAAATAGGGAATCTCAATTGAATCCACTGTTTACTGGTCTTGCAGATGACAGTGCAGAAACAACTGCGGTAGATGAAATTTTAAAATTAAAAGGGTTACCTGATGTTGTTGATTTTTTGGATTTAGACTCTGTGTCTTCGAAAGCACAACGTGATGACAGATTAAAAACCACTGTGAGTTTCAAGGGTCTAAGCACTGAGCAAATTATAACTTTGGCTTGTGAAACTTTAAAGATCAGCATAAACAATAAAGATGTATATGCCAAAAGTAAAAGTCTACTTGCAAATCTAAATAATCATGATAGAGATTTAGTAAAAATACAAATTGACGCTAACCAGCAAATTGATACTTTAAGTTAATTACTTTAATGCAACCGTAGCACCTTGTTCTTCTAGTGCTTTTTTCATTTCTTCTGCTTCTGATTTATCAATATCTTCTTTGACTGCTTTAGGTAATCCTTCAACAAAGTTTTTTGCTTCTAACAGGCCTAGGCCAAGTATTTCTTTAACTTTTTTAAGTACGCCTATTTTTTTACCGTCAGCAAAGCCTGTTATCATAACTGTGGCTGTGGTTTTTGCTTCTACTGGTGCTTCTACTGGTGCCGCAACCATGCCTGCTGTTGCTGTTACACCCCACTCTATTTCCAGTTTGTTGGCTAAATCAGC